>Ga0180007_10000026_pt1 | contig 279897 bp, 261 predicted proteins | sample MM_PC_MetaG_FD_121122 | JGI IMG/M metagenome (GOLD analysis project Ga0180007, IMG submission 121122) | Groundwater microbial communities from the Aspo Hard Rock Laboratory (HRL) deep subsurface site, Sweden - MM_PC_MetaG | ecosystem: Environmental > Aquatic > Deep subsurface > Groundwater... | reverse complement strand
GAAGCAAAACATCAAGATGCTTAATCTACTGGAAATGCATGCACAAGATATCAAATCGTTAAAGAAAGACGTCAATGTTCTGGAACATCGTGTATCCAGGCTTGAAGATTCGCAAGTCAATATCTATAAACGCTTAGGAGGCAAAGAAAATGACAACACTTGAAATCATTCTACTCATTACATCCCTTTTATTGTTGGCACTATATGTGACATCTAAACTGGGAAATGATCAGTCTTTAAATGATGTGATCAAAGAGGTGAAGCAAGATCTAAAAAACACTGCAGAGAATGTATCTGATTTGGTAAGCAAAGCTAAGGATATCGTCTTCGATGAAAGTGTCCAGAAAACCATCAAAGAATTCATCATGATTGTCGAAGAAAAGAACAGGCTCGCAAAAGAAAAGGGTGAAGCTTTTCTTGTCGGTGATGACAAAAAACTCGCTGTCGTATCTAGATTAAGCGAGTGGGTAAGCAATCTCACGGGTTCAACAGAGAAAGCCGTAACGTTCGTAGAAACTAATCAATCAAAGATTGAAGCAATCATTGATGACTACATTTCCTTCAGTAACAAGATGCAAGGTAGAGCAACTTTATCAGCAGCTGAGAAAATAATTCAAGAACAATTAAAGAAATGAATAATTGCCATGTTCCATATTTACTGGACATGGCTTTTTTTATTTTAATTTTAGATGTATAATATAAAAAAAGCAATGGGAGGAATTAATAATGACAAAGGGTGAGTTATTTACTTTCAAAGGGCAAAAAGTAACTTTTAAAGTTGTTGATAGTTTTCCTGATTTAAAAGTTCAATTTGTAGATCATTTTGGAGACATGAAAGTAAAAATTTCTGATTCAAAAAGTTTCTCTAAAAAAACGATTAAAATAAAAGTTGTCACAAGTTTTCCGGATGTTAAGCTTGAAAAAGTTAAGAGTTTTGGAGATATTGAAGCTTATATTGAATAATCATTGTGGTGCTAGATATTACATTGTGTATGGGTTCTAGTTAAATGCGGCTTACATGCTGACAGCCACATTTTTTTAATTTCACTAAATGGGGATAATTATGGAGAGAAAAGAATATTTGTTTAAAACTTTATCAAGGACGAAACGTAAAGATGATGAAAACTATGTTCTAAACGCAATTTGGAATAAAGCGAATAATTTGGAATTGATGCCAGTAACTCAGCAATACGTAAGGTGTGGTTCAAGATGGTATCTTATTGACATGTTTTTTCCACAAATCAATTTGGGAATTGAAGTATATGAAGCTGGGCATAACAATTCTGTACAAGCTGATTTGATTAGGTCAGACGAGATTGTTTCAGCTATGATTTATGACAACAGAACAGATTATGATGAAATTGTAATTTATACATCAGAAAATGATATAAACAATATTCATGATCAAATAAATGCCTCAGTCAATAAAATAAATGAAAAGATTAAAACACTTGTACAGCCATTGCATTGGAACACGCATGAAGAGTTTATTTCAATAGTTCGAAATAAAGGGATACTTAGTGTTTTTGACAACATAACTTTTTCAACAATAACACAAGTGTTGAATGAGCTTTTTGACTATGGTCGTAAAGGTGGAAAAGGACCAACAAAAGTATTAATTCCACATAAATTCAATAAAGACTATTCTGTATGGTTTGCACGACGTAACATATTCATCAACGATATTGAATGCGCTGTTAGTGGTTGGATTAATAGATTATCGCTAGATGGTCGTGAAATTATCGAATTTGAAGTTGACAAAAAAGAATCAGCAGGGGATTGGTTCCCAGAAAAAAGAATAACATTCTTGAAGTACAAAAATAATTTAGGAGAAAATGGATATAAGTTTGTCGGAATTTTTGTTAGAGATGGATGGACTTCAACAACATATAGAGGAGATATTGTAAACGCAAGAAAGTATACATTAATGCATGACTGTGTGGATTTGCCTAAATAAATAGGTAGGTCAGCAAAATAATACTAATTACTGATTATCTAGTATCTACAATTGATAATAACTTTCAAGAGGTTAAGATGAATAATTATGAAGTAGCGCTTAATGGTGTAAGGATTGTAGCTAAAATTTTAAATATACCATTACCATATACAAGTTTTTTTGATCCTTCAGATGTATCAAATAAAGAAATAACAGGGATGTATTTATTTGAATCAGATGAGATAGTCTTTAATGAAGAATGGGTTGTAAAATCACCATGGATCGAAGTGATTGTGACAGCTTTTCACGAAACAAGGCATGCCTATCAAGGATATTGCATAAAGAATAAGATATATGAATCACCTGAGACATTGGATATTTGGCATCAAGAATTTACTAATTACTTAAAACCTAGCGGCAAAAACAATGAAAGTGATGATGCAGAGTATTTAAATCAAGCAATAGAGATTGATGCAATTAGATTTACACATCATAAGATTAATGAATTCTTTGGAGTAAGAACGATTATTCCTAAAATCATTGAAGCAATGATAATGGAATAACCACTTTAGGGGGTAAGATTATGTACTATAGAATTGAGAATGAGTTCAAGAAAAACTCATGGTACAAGAGAGATTTGAACTTTATTTTAATTTTATCAGTGAGTTATACTGTACTATCTATATTTTTATCAACAATTTTAGGTAGTATCTGGTATAGCTATGGACTAGCTCTTTTAATCGTACCTTCGCAGTACACTTACATTTTTTTCATTGTGAGAAAATTCAATAACCATGAAGCAAAATATTTTGAAGTAAAAAGCAACGTACAATCGTATATTGATGAAAGAAAATCTCGGGATGCAAAAATGCTCGCAGAAATATGTAAGAAAAATAGCATTAATACACGTCCTAAGGTATTAGAAGCGATTAAACACTATCAAACACTGCTTCCACGAAACATAATCGGTTCTGGTGTTTTTCTAAGTTTGGTTGCTATTATTATTTCAATTGCTGCTTTTTCTTTTAATGAAAACAATACTATATCATCTGAAAGATTTCAATTTATGATGACGTTGTTTTTATTGGTTGGAATTCTCTATGCATTTTTTAAATTTACAGTAAATCAATTTGCATCTTCATTTGGAACTAAAGCATTATATAGAAGAATGGAAGAAATCTTGTCAACGATATATTTTCAATCAATTATTAAGTAGGGTAAAGAATATGGACATCTATTTCGATGAATCGCGTAATACAGGTGAGATTAGCTTTAATGGAAGTACACTTAACTATGGAGACCAACGCTATTTCGTGCTGGTTGGGTATATCGAAAGCCCAAAGACAACAGAGTTATATCAAGAATTTAAAAAAACTTGGCATTCTAGTTTGCAGACGAAAAACCCAAATTCTTTTGAAATGAAGGGCAATGATTTATTAAGAAAAGACAATACAGAAATTCGAGACGAATTTATTAAAAATTTTTGTCACGGAGATAATCTTTATGTAACTGTATATGACAAAAAGTTTTTTTTGGTAACTCAGATGATTAACTGGTTAATATATCGAGTTTGTGATTACGGTGGCGATCTATATGATTTATACGTTCATTTTTGCGAATTACTAATAAAACTCAATGATAACTTTTTGGGTAAATATGTTTCAGTAACAAAGAGTAATGATGTTGTATCTATTGATGAATTCGTTAAGTATGTTATCAATTATAATTACACTGAATGTATCAATTCTCCATTTGAATCATATCTAGTATTACAGTGGAAAAGTGCAATACTAGGTGTTCGAGATTCTGTTGAAAACTACATAATTGAACTTAAAGAAGATAATGTATCGAACGACTGGATCAAAGGTAAAGACAGAAACAACATTGTCAATCTAACTTCCCTAGGTGAAACGATACTAGTTCTTAAGAACAATAATCCCCGACTTACAAACAATCAGATAAGGATACATCATGATAAGATTGAAACTGTCCAAGAATATATCAATGCGAACTGGGATTACAAGAATATTGAATTCATATCGAGTGACAATTCGTTGCAGATACAACTAAGTGATAATATAGCAAGTATTGTTGGCAACTTAGTCAATCGTGTTCTTCCTATTCATAGTGATCGTGATTTAATTAAATTGATGCAGGAAGATTATCAGTGGGTGAAGATTTCATTGAGAAAAATCTTTATTCATATAAACCAAAGAAATACAAAATTTGTAATTCCGATGAGGGAAATGGCAGTAATCAAATCCATTTTATCCGGAATAGAATTTACAAGTTTTGATGAGTTTAAAATAGATGTTCTATCAAGGCTACAATCGCGATTCGAAACAGAAAAAGCTAGACATGTCGATTTATCAGATGCTACAAAAATACTTAAAAGATAAAAATCTAAATTGTGCTATTGACAAATATTATCGTCGGTGATATTCTATTACGATTTAGCATTAGCTAGATGAACAGAGAGGTAAGAGGTATTAAATTTATGTATGAATTTGTTGAAAAGGATGAGTATCAACCGGTTAGGAATATACTAGAGGAAATCATTCATAGAGTTCAAGATTTAGTTAGAGATGAGTTTACATTCCAATATCAACTTATCGGAAGTGGTGGTAGACACTTAATCACTAGAATTAAAGGGGGTAATCAAGGATACGATTTCGATTACAACCTAATTTTGAATGGTCCAGGCGAAGGAAAAATTTGGAAGCCGGAATTTGCAAGAGTCACTATACTGAATGCTTTGAAGGAAGCAATAAAAGAATCACCATATAACGATCCTAATAATAAAACATCAGCACTTTCCATCAAAGTCGTCGACCAAAAAAACAGTAGAATCGTGCATGGTTGTGATTTTGCTGTAGTCTATTATCCCGAGGATCAAGATAGTCATTATTATAAGTATGTTCGGTTCAATAAAGCTGATTCATCATACACTTGGGAAGAGCGTAAGTTGAGTCGAAACGTTGATGAAAAGAGAGACTGGATCGATGTTAATAATCATTGGCAGAAACTAAAAGAAGAATACTTGAAACTGAAGAACAGAAACAGTGACCCCAATAAAGTATCCTTCTCGTTGTATCACGAGGCAGTTCATAATGTGTTTAATTGGTTCAATCAAGAAGACGATGAAGATGATGATGATTGGGATGACTAGTTTGTAAATATTTCCTTTAATTGGGAAAAATATGTTCCCACACTGGAAAAAGTCTGGAATGAGGGAACATAAAATGGCTAAAAATATGTTTCCGACGTACACGAACCGACATATTTTCGAGCAATTAGATATACTCCACGCACGTGGAAAGTGTATCACTTCTTTCTCTAAAATGACCTTGCTTTCCTGTTCTTGTTTTTAGGAATACATAATATATTTAAGAAAACATGCCATCGGATCAAATTTGAGAGAATCCGATGGCATGTTTAATTTTTATTAGAGATTTTTATCTAATTATACTAAAACATTACGATAAATAGATTAAATGGTGTTTTAAGAAATATCTAATGATTCTTTGTTGATAATAAAGAATGAAAAATCATTTATTCTTAAATGTATTTACTAATTTTAGTTATCGTGTTATTTTAGTATTAACGTAACACGCATAGACATTTTTCATGAGTTATTGGGTTTAATAGTAATTAGAGAGGGATTGTTTTGGGCATTCATAATGCATGGGATTGGACGAAAGATCGTTCAAATCGTTGGCTTGTTCCTAGTGAGGATTCGTATTATTTGCTTCATCGATGGAAAGAATTAGGATTCCTTCGTTTATTAGATTTGGGATGCGGTAGAGGTAGGCACGCTGTTCTTTTCGCAAAAAACGGGTTTGATGTATCCGCGATTGATTTATCTTCTGAAAGCGTGAAAGAGTTGTCTGAATATTCCAAACATAAAAATTTGAACATTCAATGTGATGTTGCTGACATGACTTCTTTGCCTTATCCAGATGATTCGTTTGATTGCCTGATGGAGTATCACTCTATTTACCATTCCAACAGAGCAGGAGTTACTAAGGCCCTCTCAGAAATTCGCCGTGTGGTTCGGAAAGGTGGTGAAGTCTTTCGTAACGTTCGGTTCAAGCAAAACTTTGGAATATTATCCAAATAGATGGGATGTTCTTGAACGCAATGTTATTGTCAAGCATGAGGACGGACCAGAAGATGGAATTCCTCATTTCTATCCAGATGCGGAAGACCTAAAAATGTTGCTGCAAGATTTTGATATTCTCCAAACAAGGCACTCACAAAATGTTGATCTTTTCTCTGACACTTGGAAAGGATTTCATTTCTTCATAAATTTAAAAGTTGTGAAGTAACACGCAAAAATCTTTCATAAAATGCATACAATGAAAGTCGCTAAGAAAACATATAAAGTGTTATGTGCATGTATGATATTGATATTAAAATTGGATAAATGATGAATCGTTCATATGAATACTAATTAATTTAAATAGGAGAGTTGTAATGAAAAGAAAATATGTAAGAAAACTTTTTAGAATGAAAAAACCCTATGATTTAGCCAAATCGGAACAGTTATTTGTTCAAGCGATGAGAGAAAATGCAATGTATCATTATACGCATTGTATGGATTATAAACGTATTTTAGATGAAGCTCATTTTGATCCGATAACGATATCTTCCATGGAAGATGTTATAAAAATACCGTTTCTTCCTACACTCTATTTTAAACATCATGAACTCTATTCTAAACCTTTAGGCAGAATGCCGATTAAAGCAACTTCTTCTGGGACATCTTCTGGAGTGTCAAGTAAAATTGCATTAAGTTTTAGTGACTTGTGGCGTGGATTTTTGATGATTAAAAAAATATTTTCATATCATAAGTTATGGTCTTTAAGACCAGTGACCTATTTAATTTTTGGTTTTGAACCTACAAAACACAGTGATGCAGGAATAATGAAAACTGCATTTGGATTTACTTTTGTTGCACCTGCAAAAAAACGAATTTACGCGATAAGATGGAAAAAAGATGGATATAAAGTAGATTTAGATTATATGAAACAACAATTAATTCTTGCTTCTAAGAAAAAAACGCCAATACGCACGATAGGGTTTCCTGCATATACGTACTTTTTACTAAAGGAAATGAATGATGAAGGTATCAAACTACAAATGCCAAAAGGATCCATTGTAACTATCGGCGGTGGTTGGAAACAATTCTATGCTGAAAAAGTAGATAAAATGGAATTTTACAAAATGGTATATGATGCTCTTGGAATAGATGATGCACATATCTTTGAATTCTTTGGAGCTGTAGAACATCCTATTTTGTATACAGATTGTAGAAGTCATCATTTTCATGTGCCTGCATATGCAAGAGTGATTATCAGACACCCAGATACATTTGAACCATTACCAAATGGCAAATTAGGATTAATCAATTTGTTGACACCAATGACAGAAGGAACCCCTTTGTTATCTATCATGACAGATGACTTAGGAATTTTACATGACGAAGGATGCGAATGTGGTGAACATTCTCCCTTTTTAGAAATCATTGGGCGAGTAGGTATAAAAGATGTTGTAACTTGTGCTCAAGGAGCAGAAGAATTACTTTTGAGCAAGGAGGAATAAGATGATTCTCTATAAAGGAAAAATATTAGAAAATATAGAACAAAAGAAAATCATTGAATCTTTAAGAGAAGATTGTTATCAGACGCTATCATCGGTTGAACCACTCCAAAATATAGATGTGATTAAAGCGTGTAATGTATTGGCACAAAAAGTAAAGAATAAAGATTTTGATGACTTAATCATTCCTTTGCTACAAGAATTTGATATTCCATATGACTATTTTTTACAACATATTCCGATGTTTGAAGAACAAGCTCTACTTGAAAAAATCAAATTAGAATTAGGTACAATAAATTTTAAATTAGAATCACTAAATGAAAAAAATATACGTTCGATTGAGCCTCTTGGAATTTTGTTTCATATTGCTGCTGGAAATGTAGATGCATTACCTGCATATTCTGTAATAGAAGGATTACTAGCTGGTAACATTAATATTTTAAAACTCCCTTCAGGTGATAGAGGTGTATCCGTAGCATTATTATCGGAATTGATTCAAATTGAGCCGAAAATAAAAGACTATATTTATGTTTTTGATGTTCCTTCTACAGAAACAGAAACATTGCAAGACTTAGCAAACATTGCTGATGCAATCATTGTATGGGGAGGAGATGCAGCTGTAAAGGCAGTTAGAAGCATGGCGCCAATCAATGCAAAAATCATCGAATGGGGACACAAATTATCCTTTGCTTATGCATCAATTGATGCATCGGATGAAGACTTGATAGGTTTAGCACATCATATTGCTATGACAGATCAAATGCTTTGTTCTTCAGCACAAGGCATATTTGTTGATACAACATCAAGAGTTGAACTTGATCAGTTTGCTTCGAGATTTTTTAAATTATTTGTCGAAGCAAATAAAACACATAAGCCAGTTCCTTATGGAATTAGAAGTAGAAATGCTATTGTATTATATAATGAGAAATTAGAACAATCACATACAAACAAAAAAATATGGAAAACAGATGGTATCAGCGTGATTACTTCAGATGACAGTGAATTAACACTATCGATGTTATACCGTAATGTATGGATTAAGATGTGTCCTAAAGAACATTTTATTCAAACGATTAAACCTCATAAGAATCATATTCAGACAGCAAGTATTTTAACAACTGTAAGTCAGTTTGATGGTTATGCTAATCTAATCAAAAAAACAGGAATTGTGCGTATCACAAAACCATCTGAGATGTCACGCATGGTGGCAGGTGAAGCACATGATGGGCAATATCCTCTCCGCTTGTATACTAGAATTGTTGAACAATATAAACCATAACAGGATAAGCAATAAATTTTAAACCATAAAAATGACATTTTTATGGTTTTTTTATTTGGTTTAATCAAAGAATAGAATAAACTTAATTTCTTTCTACAAGGTTAATTCATATTGGGATTTTTCTTGCAATCATATTTATCTTTACTTGCTATTTATAGATTGACAAACGCAATTTCCTTTGGTAAAATAGGAATATCATTTACAATTGTAAACAATATGGAGGACATTTATGGAAAAACATTATGAAATCACAAATTCTGAATGGGCAGTAATGCGAATTCTATTAAGTAAATCACCTAGAGGTTCTAAAGAAATCATTTCAATTCTTAAAGAACAAAACAATTGGAGTAGTGCCACAGTAAAGACGTTTCTTTCGCGTTTGGTTTCAAAAAAAGTAATCGGCTATGAAACTGTAAAAAATTCGTTTTTATATTATCCTCTTGTGACAGAAATGACTTATGTAAGAGATGAAATGAAATCTTTTTTTTCAAGAATATATGGAAACACCATACATTATGAAACACAACATTTTCAATTTTCTGGGTACAACAATCAAAATTACATTCGTCCACTCGCTTTATCTTTGGAAGAATACTATGAAAAAGTTTCTACAGATTTATCAATTCAATTAAAACGCAAACAAATTATATATATCTATTCAACTCAAAAAGAATTACATTCTGCTTTGGGGTATGAGAATGGTCCAAGTTGGTTAACGGCTGGTCAATTTTGGGAGATTGTTCATTTAACTCCAAAAGATAATTTTACTGGTTCAAACCTTGAATTTGGAGCTTTTCACGCGCTTACACAATTGTTAATCTATTATATTAATCCTAGAGCTCCTTTTTGGCTACTACAAGGAATATCAGCGTTTGAAAGTAATTGGTTGTCTTTTGATGCAATTAAAAAATCAATAATTGAGTTAGGAGATGATTTAAATCGTTACTCCGTAATGCAAATTTCATCAGATGATGATTTATTTAGAATTCAACACGGGTATGAACTGACGTATTCAATGATAGAGTATATAGTGAGTCGTTTTGGAAAAAAAGCTCTTTTGTCTTTATTAAAAACCCCAGAACGTTTGAGATTTATCTTTGAATGTTCAGAAGATGATTTTTGGGACTCGTGGGTAGACTTTGTGAAGTTGAGGTATCAACATTCATGAGAAAAAATTATTTCATACCAAAGAAAATAAGCATAATAATACTAATTATATTATTTGTATTTTTATATGGATGCAATTCGGATTATCCAATATCGATTTCTCAAGACACTTATACATATTTGCCTACGCATGTTTCAATAAGTGAACCACAAGCGAACGAACGTCTTTCACAAGTAATGAGCTATTTATATGAAGAAGATACGGTAAAATATTATTTCTCTGAGACTATCGACTTAACTTTAAGAGACAAATTTATCAATTCTCAAAAATATATTTTAAATTATCTTCAAGCAAAAGGGTACATTGAAAATATACCATCTGCGATGTTCTATGTTCTAAAGGAGTATAATTCAAGAACAGAAAGCGAGAATTCTAAAGCGTTTTTTGATATTGATGATACCTTAACTTACAAACAAATCTTGATTACTTTACAAGCATATTTTGGCGATTTTACAAATTATGGTATGTTATATGGAATAAGCAATATTATCTCAAAAGAACTGAAATGGGAAACGGATAACCCTGTAGTCTCTACTAAAAATATAATTGATTTTACAGAAGCGACTTCAAATCTTGATTATTTTGATTTAACTTACCCTTGTTTTTTAGAAGCATATGTCGGAGAAGTACTTCCGATGATTAAAGCAATATCGATAAGATTAATGACTTATCTAATGAAAAATGAAGAAGTTAACTACGTAGTAGATGTTCTTAATCTTCAAAACGAATCACCTGACTTATATAGACTTAAAGCAAGTGAAATGATAAATAATTGGTTAGAATCAATAGGTAGTACAACAAATGTATCTGCAAGAGATACTTCAATTTCATTTACATATGGAGGGAATAAAACACCATTAATTATTTCTTCAGATCATGCAAAATACTATTTGCTAAACAATTTTACTGAAGTAAGAATGGATGTTACTCAAATAGATTATTTTCATTCAGATTATTTTAAATTAATTGAAGTGATTGTAAATTTAGAACTTGATATGAAGGCATCGGATGAAATTTTTAGTGACTATATGAGGCCAAACGATTTTTTTAGTGTCGTTCTTTGTAGTGAAGCAAAAGTCATAAGTGAATCTAATTCCATTGCTTACTATTCGGAAATAAATCAAACAGCGTATAGTTCTTCAGCGATACCGATATCACATGAATATCTTCATTACTTAACTACGCCTATTAATGAATATAATTGGCAATATGAATCCATTGCAATCTATTATAATCTTGATTCATCTTTTGAGAGAATTACTTCTCAAAATACAATGGATGCAAGGCGTTATTATGAAAGTGCCGAGACAACTGCTTTGCTTGAGTATTTAGGAAGAGATTTTCAAAATGAAGATTTTCCAACATTTTGTGATGTGTTTTATGTGCTTAACGAGTTGAACTCGGTAAGCGCTTCAAATCCATATGCAATGATTTCAATTGCTAATTATGTTAAGAATACTTATGGAGATGAGACGTTAAGAAAAGTATTTTTACAACAAAATACGATTGAAGAAGAAATTTCACTTTCGTGGCAAGAATTAATTGATGAATGGAATCAATGGTTAATAGATCAATATTCATATCTTCGATAAATTTAATACATGATTAGTAGTTCATTACGATAAGAGAGGAATAGATTTATGAAAAAAGAGACTTTAGTAGTTTTATGTTTTATGTTAATTAGTTTATTATTAATTGGATGTAACAACAATACTAGTTCAATAGACATTACTTCGTCTACTACAACCATATCAACAAGTGAAGTAAATTTTGATTATTTAGATCAAATTCTTCCAACCAATGAAGCCATTCGATTTGATTTAGAAAATGGAAACCGTACGTGGTTTTGGAGTGGTTCACCAGTATTCTCTCCAAATGGAAACGAAATGTATTGGACTAAAATTTTTTCTTCTCTTGATGAAGTTGAAATTTGGTATGCAAAAAAAATAGATGGAATTTGGGAACCTGGATCTAAATTAGAAATTGAAGGAATTGATGGATACACAAACTCTCCTGTGTTTAATAACAACGCAGATGAAATGTACTTCATGAACTTGTCTTTAGCAGGTACATATAGAATTTTTAAAGTAATTAAAGTAAATGGAATTTGGTCGAATCCAGAAGCACTAAATATTCCAATTCCGGATAACAAAGTATTAGAATGGAGATTTTCAGTCTCGAATAATAAAAATGTCTTTCTAACGCTTGGATCCTTTGCAGGAGATGAGCCAATTAAAATATATGTATCAACCTATCAAGACGGCACTTACAGCGCACCCGAATCCATAGATATTCTTAATGGAGATGATTTTGGAAGCGGCTCTCCTTATATCGCTTTTGATGAAAGTTATATCTTGTTTGATTCTGGGCGATATGATGGGTTTGGACACCAAGACATCTATGTTAGTTTTAAAGATGATTTTGGAAATTTTATGGAGCCAATCAATCTTGGAAATAAAGTAAATACAAGCGAAGAAGAATCTTATGCACGTATTTCTGAAGATGGAGTATATTTATTTTTTACCGCTAAAAGGTTAGAGGATGTATATTATTATCCTTATTGGATAAGACTTGATGAACTTGAAGCCTTTCAATCTAATTCATAATTTAATTTATAAGAAATTTGGCAAATAATTTCATTTCATAATAACAAAATAAGAAAGGACCACATCAAATGATAAAAAAAGGAATGATTATTTTATATTTTTTATTAAGTCTTTTATTTCTTAGTGGTTGTAATCTTCAAACAACTACTCTTTTAACTGAAGTAATACAAATCGACTATCTAAATCAAACCCCTCCAACAAATGAAAGCATTCGATTTGAGCCAGAAGGATATTTAGCAAGCGATATCTGGTTTTGGCATGGAACACCAGTGTTTTCACCCGAAGGCAATGAAATGTTTTGGACTAAGTATATTAGAGAATCAAGCGAAATTCAAATGTGGTCATCTAAAAAAGTAAATGGCATTTGGTTAGAACCTACAAAATTTGAAATAGATGGCATTGAAGGAGCGTACAATTGTCCTGTATTTGTAGACGACAAACTATATTTTTTGAATGTGAATGGATTAGATTTTACAATTTATCAAGTAACCTTTGTGAATTCAGAATGGGGAAATCCTATTGCACTTGATTTAAATCTTCCAGAAGGCAAAGCACTTGGTTGGAATTTTTCAATGGCAGATAATAAAAACATCTATTTTTCATTGTGGAATGTTGATGGCACTGAAAGCTCAAAAATATATCGTTGCGTATATTCAAATGGAGCATATCAAGAAATAGAAGAACTTTCAGTATTAAATACAGAACAATCTGGAAGTGGTGGCCTTTCATTTCTCCAGATGAAAGTTATCTCATTTTTGATTCTGTTCGAAGTTCAGGATTTGGACAACATGATTTGTATATTAGTTTTAAAGAGGAATCAGGCGATTTTTCTACTCCTGAAAATTTAGGCGATCAAATTAATACTAGTTCAGAAGATTCAAGTGCGAGTATCTCAGAAGATGGAATTTATCTCTTTTTTACATCTTCAAAAAATGAGGATCTAGGATACAACCCTTATTGGATTAGGATTGACGAAATAGAAGTGTTTAAGCAAAGATAAAAGAAATTTTTTGATTCTACATTGGATATTTAATGAGATTTGGTATAATAAGATTTAAGTAGTCTGGCATTTGATTAGATTATTTTAATTTTAATGCTTAAGGAGAATCTAATGAAAAAAACAGTTATTTGGTTATGCGGTATGTCTTTTGTATTTTTACTTGTCACAATTGCGAATACACTAAATGAATTTGAGATTATTTCTTTTACTTCAGTCTTGTTAAAAGATCTGGAACTTTTCACGTTTGTTATCAATCATATTTTTGCACTTATTTGTTTTATTCTGTCAATTAAATTGATCAAAAAAGAAAAAAATAGCTGGTATTTTTTGACTATGATTATTCCAATTGCTATAATCATATTTAGCTGGTACTTATTTGTTGGAAGATTGCTTAATGAAATTTTTTCTTAATAATTTTTTAAATGATTTAAAAGACAAACGCTACAATGCATAAGGAGATATCTATTACATGAAGAACTTAGTTATTCTATTTCAAGGAGATAGTGTCACAGATTGTAATCGAAGAATTCATGATGATTATGGTGAAGGATACGTTCATGAAATTTCAAAAAATTATCCAAACCATACCATTATAAATCGAGGAATAAGCGGAAATAAAACAAGTGATCTTTTTGCAAGATGGCAAAAAGACACAATGGATTTCACTCCAGATATTTTGTGCATTCTTATAGGAATTAATGACGTATGGCATCGGTATGCTTTTGGTACAGGAGAGACGATTACCGATTACGAAAATTATTATCGAAAAATGTTAGAGCAAGTTAAAGAAAAACTTCCAAAAACATTCATTATCATGATGGAACCATTTATGTTTACCGTGGATGACTTTCAAAGAAGTTTTCGAAAAGATTTAGATGAAGAGATTCAAGTAACAAGAATGCTTGCAAGAGAATTTGCAGATGAGTATATTCCTTTAGATGGTTTTTTAGCAGAACAAGCATTAAAGTATAATGAATTTGATTTGTTACATGATGGAATCCATCCAACAGTAAAGGGACATAGTTTGATTGCAAAAGAAGTAATCAATCGAATCGATAAATTAATCATTAAATTATAATTTTTTCATAAAAAAATGGTTGTTCATATTCTTTTAAAAGAATGTTTGAACAACCATTTGTATTCATTTTAATGCATATCTTTTTTAAGGAGTGCTAAAAGTATATTCGTCATACACCGATTGGAGCAAAGATGGAATATTTGTCATAATGCCATCTGCCCCATTTTCAATTAACATTCGCATTACTTCGGGGTCATCAATCGTCCAATAATGTACAGCAATATTATGTTTGTGAGCTGTAGCAATAAATGCTTTCGTTGATAAATTTAAACCGTACTCATCTGTTGGAACTTGTAAAACAGCAATTTTATCAAAGAAGAAAACATCTAGTCTTAATGTATGTAAAACAAAATATTTAGTTACTCCACTAGTTGCTGGAGAAAACAATAAATTGTCGTGATCATTTTTTTGAATGTTTTCTAACTCTTCATAAACTTCTTTATGAAAAGAAGCAAGTACGATTCTAGAAAAAGTGTGGTACTCTTCATCGAGGTCTTCCATTAATTCAATTACCTTTTGAAGCGCTAATAGTCCTGTTTCTCCAGATTGCTTGATTTCAACATTGATAAAATTATCTGGAAAAGAAGTAATTAATTCTTCAAGTGTAGTAGCAAGGAATACCGATTCGTGTCTTGGTAAAATTCCATCAGGATAATTAATATCCAAAGGAGTTACTTCGGATTCTAGGTAATTTGTATATTTTGTGAATTCTTCTGATACATTTATACCGCCTGTAACGGAGTTGCTATAACCAAAATCAACTTCATCGGCTATTAAGTCTGAATAATTTGTTTCAATAATTAAGGCGTTGACTAAATTGGTTTTTCGGTCAAGGCTAACATCATGTGATAATAAAATAACACCATCTTTTGTAAGAGAAACGTCAGTTTCCATCATAACTGATGAATCTATGCTATAAGCATTATAAAAGGCTTCAAGCGTGTTATCAGGAAACTCTTTATTTCCTCCTCCATGAGCAATTAAGAGCGGTTTTGATTCTTCAGAAATAACTAATGGGTTTACAGCTGAAATGCTTTGAGGACGCGGGAAAATCGCAAGTAGCCCATAGATTGAAAGAATCACAATAAAAAAAACTAATATTTTTTTTCGTCTGGTCAAAAGAGATACCTCACATAAATTTATTTTTAAGTATATTATATCATATCAGGTAAAAATAATGTATTATAGTAAATTCATTCTTTTTAATCTGATTTATTGGGTTGATTAAATATTTAGAGTATAATAGAATTGAAATTCAAAAAAAATTAAGAAATGAGTTGAAACAATGTTTGAAGAATTAGGAGAATTTACTGGTGGTTTGATTATCTTTTTTTATTTACTTACTGTTCTAAACTATGTTTTAAAATTTATTACGAAAAAATTTGGAAAGACTTTGAGGAAAGCTCCTAAATTTTACAAAATATATATTGAAATGATGAAATTCATTTTCAAGAATCATCGATTATTTGGCTTAATTACCATTTTATTGGTTTTGACTCATTTTGTGATTCAATTTATAGATAAAGGGATAAGCGTTACAGGGCTGATTGCGGCATCGTGTATGTTTTTAGAGGCAATTCTTGGATCATTTGGTGCATTTACGAAACCTAAAAAGAAAATTTGGTTATATATTCATAGAGGATTGGCGATAATAATTTTTATTGCAATAGTAATCCATCTTTAAGAATGACTATTTTAAAGGAGATATAAATGGAACACAATGTTAAAAAAGTATTTGTTGCAGGAGGAACTGGGTTTTTAGGATATTACTCTTGCCTTCAATTTTTAGAAAGAAATATATTGGTTGATACGATTGCACTTCCTAATGAAATTGATTTAGAAGGCTGGTTTCCAAAATCAATAGGACTAAATTTTGGAAATATGTTTGAAATGAGTAGGGAAGACTTAGTAAAATTATTTTCAAAAAAAGACTATGATACATTTGTTTATGCATTAGGACCAGATGACAGATTTGTTCCAATGAAACCAGCATACACTTTTTTTCATGAAAAACTAGTGATTCAAGCCAAAAAAATTTGCCAAGCTGCAAAAGATGCTAAAATAAAAAGATGTATTATCATGAATTCCTATTTTTCACACTTTGATAGAGTATATCATGGAAAATTATCTAAAAATCATCCATACATTATGGCAAGAAGACAACAAGAACAAGAACTCATTGCTTTGGGTGAACCAAATGTATTTGATGTTATGATTTTAGAACTACCATACATTTTTGGAACAATGCCTTCACGAAAACCACTTTGGCGTGAATTTTTCCTTTCTTATTTTGAAAAATACAAAACCATTTATTTCCCTTGGGGGGGAGGAACTACCGTTATAGATGTAAAAGATGTAGCAAAAGCAGTTGTTGCAGCTGCTTTTAATGGACATCATGGAGGAATTTATTTAATTGGAGATAAAAATCTAACCTTTAAAGAATTAATCTCATTAATGATTGAGGCTTCAAGTTCCAAAAAACGATATAGAAGTGTACCGCCCATTATTGCCGCATTTGGTGCAAAAAAGATTGATAAATTGTCATACTTACAAGGAAAAGAAAGTGGATTAAACCACTTTAAGTTGATGCTTCAAATACAAAATAAAAAATTCTATTGTAATCCTATGCAATACAAAAAGGAATTAGGTTATGATGAATTACATTTCAAAGAAGAAAACGATGTAATAAATTCTATTATGGAAACAATTAAAGCTTGTTACGAATGAGAAAATAGGAAATTAGATATAAAACATAAAAAAAGATAATGAAGTTAAAGTTCATTATCTTTTTTTTACTTAAGATAAGATAAAAAGATTAATTACCTGAATCAAAATCAATAGAAATGCTTGCTATGGTATTTCCTATTGAATTGATATGAATCGTAAAATTAAATAACTCTAATGTGGAGTACCAATCAAAGCTTGGATAAGATGAGGATACAAAACTAGAAGAGGCTTGATACAAATCACTATTTTCTGCATAACCATCAGTGAAAATGTCGTTATCCATGTCCGCTTCAATGATTTCAATTAATTTGTGATTAGTATCGGTATTATTATAATTAAAGATTGAATAATAGGAAGAGGAGTCATCATAGCCTTGATCAATCTCAGCGCTGATATGATAAATAATAATTCCGGAAGTAGAAAAAATGTCATATTTGTCTAATTCATTCAATCCAGTGGGGGTGTAATAACTTATAAGTAAATATTCATCAAAAATAGTATTATTCCATTCATCTATTAACAAGATGACTTCGCCATCTTCTAAAAATGGAGCGATATCGACTGTCATAGATTCGGTGACCACAAGAGGTGTAATCCAACCTAAAAGTATTTTTGAGAAAGGATTGTGATCTCCTACGGTATTATCCATCATGTCAGCTCCGCCTAATCCACCACTATTATAATAATCAGAAGAATCATAATCGTAGTAATCATCAAGGCCTAACATATGGCCTGTTTCATGTATAATGGTTCTAGCATTAAGGTTTTCATTTCCTTCTAAAAAGAAATCTGTACCTGCCCATGCAAAATAATAAGGTTCTTTGTTTTGAAAAGTATCTCCTTCGTAAATATAGATATCTTGATAAGCCCACCATAAGTCAGAACCCGATTCATAGCTTACAGGAGTAGAATAGATTACATAAATTCCATCAATATAAGAATCATTATTTTGGTCATATTGTGAATAATCAATATCACCTGCATAATTAGATAGCAATTCATAAATTAAATCAGAATCTGGATAAGTTACTTCATCTTCTCCATACAGCCAATCATCATGTACATAGTCCCATGCATATAATTTTTCATATTCATCTGCATAGTAACTTGCAGGATAGTCTGCCATATAATAACCAAACACATCAGCAGTAATATTTAATTGATTAAAAGAGCTTTTTAAGTAATAACTATTTAGAGATTCATAATCAAGATTGGAACTAGATCCATTAAAGGCAAGTTCAATGTCTTCTACCGAAACGCCAGTGTCTTCTTTTGGATAATCACTAAATTCTACAACAAAAACTAATACTTTTACATTTCCAGTTGCTGGAATTCCAACAACATCAATCTCATCTTGTAATGTGGAGTAATTGCTAGGAATAATTGGTGATTCTGTAGAAGCAGACGTTGTTTGAGATGTAGTTGTACTAACTTGAGATGTAGTTGTACTAGCGGGGGTTGAACTAGTTAAAAAAGTAGTGGTCGTAGAAGCAGTAGTAAGCATATCACAAGCGTATGCACTAAACCCAAATAAAAATAATATCATTGTTAAAAATAATCTTTTCTTCATAAAAAAACCTCCAAAGTTGTAAAATATTATATCATATTTTGAATAAAATAATAATATAATCTTTTCTTTTTTGAAACTTTTTTACAAATAAAAACCTTGTAGTTTATATAAAATTCACTACAAGGCTTTTCAGTGTAAATTAATTTTTAGGTCTTTGTTTTAAAGTCAATTTAGGAGTGTTTTCTTTGATTGCAACTCTTAAAGCAGATAAATATTCACTTGTTTCCTTTTTCTTAGCTTTTTTGTACAAATATTCATCGATTCCTTGAGCACCTCGGTGACCGTCCGCAACTCCACTAATAATATCTGGACCTCGCATGATGTCTCCTCCAGCAAATAGCCAATCTAGACCTTCAACTTGTCCAAATTCATTTGTTTTAATTTTCCCTCTAACCATTGTGATTTTTTGTTTGATTGTTTCAGGAATATATTCATAATCTGGAGCTTGTCCAATTGATACATATACTTGTAATGCATCAATTACTTGTTCTGTGTTTTGATCAAATTGAGGATTAAAACGACCTTCATTATCAAATACACTTACACATTTCCAAACTCTTAACCCTTTTACTTTGTTATTTTCAAGAACGACTTCTTGAGGTCCATTTCCTAGGAGTAATTTAAGCCCTTCTGCTTGACCTTCTTCAAATTCATCTAAACTTGCAGGAAGAATTTCTCTTGATTCAAGTGAAGTTAAAGTAACGTTTGCTTTTCCAAATTTTAAAATTTGTAGTCGAATTAAATTTCTAGCAACGTCAAATGCTACATCACCACCGCCTATGACTACTGCACTTTCTAAAATATTCATATCTTCAATTTTTATGGATCCTCTTGAAAAATCTCTAGCTCTTGGTAAGAAATCCATTGCACCAATCACATCAGGATGATTTGCCCCTGGAATGGTTAAGTTTCTAGCTTTAAAGAATCCTGTGCCTAAGAAAACGGCATCATATTTTTTTTCTAAATCTTCTAAAGCAATGTCTGTTCCAACTCTAGTATTTGTTAATATATTCACACCAATTCTTTTCAAAAAATTAATGTCTTTATCAACGGAAGCATCTGGTAAACGATAGGCAGGGGCGCCATATCTCATAACGCCACCCGCAAGTGGTTTTTCTTCAAAAACATCTACGGTATACCCTAAAGCTTTTAAATAATAAGCAGCACCAAGCCCAGCAGGACCAGATCCAACAACAGCAATTTTGGCATCTATAATTTCAGAAACAGGTTCTGATATTATGGATTCATACATGTCTTCTGGGGCAGAATCAATGATGTATCTTTTTAACCATCTAATAGCAATTGCTTCACCTCTTACAGCGATAGCGCAAGCTGTTTCACAGTTATGAGTACAAACTCTACCACATACACCTGGTAGTGGATTGGTTTCGTATATTTGTCTTAATCCGCCTTCAATATCATCTTCCCAAATGGATTTTATGTATTGAGGTATATGCATTTGCACAGGACAACTACTTGTACAAACGCCACATTCAACACAACGAGATGCCTCTTGTTTTGCGGCTTCTTTTGAAAAACCTTTTACGACTTCCATGTAACTGTTAATTCTGGTAGTCGCTTCTAAGTGTTCCATAGGAATTCTTTTTAAGTCTAATAATTCGCTTACCTCATCTTTTACCCAACCTTGTTCAACTGATTCACCTTGCCATGTTTTTTCAGGCATCAAAATAAATTTATCAGGATCGGTCGAAGCATAAATATATTCTTTGCTCATCTTTAATGATTCAGTAGTACAAGTATCAACACATAAAGCGCAAAAACAACATCTTCCATAATCTATAACTGGCCTTTGTTGATGCTTTCCTAATTCTTCTTTTACATCTAATCTTTCGACCATGGTAATTGCTTCAGTAGGACAAATTTCAGCACAAGTTCCGCATCCAATACATTTTTCCCAATCATTGGTATGAAATCCTCTTAAATTATCAGGAGCAGTTCTTGGATTGGATTCGAGTCTTAATTTGGATTTTATGATGGCATTATCATTTAAATAACTTGCATTTTTCTTTGTGAAGATATCATTAAAGGAATGACTTACTGGTTTTCTTAAGAGATATTTGAAATGTCTCATTGAATTAAAAATACTTACTGTCCGATATTTTTTCTTTTCCATAATATTCTCCTATCGATCAATCTCAGGGGAGCAAACTCCCATGGTGTCTACCCATAAAGCCGCATCATCAATCCTGGTGCCTGGCATGTATTTTTCGATTCCTAGCAACCCTTGAGGGTAGCTAGCTCCTCTTACACCCACGCGGTATGGATTCGTTCCTCCATTGGAAACCATAAAGTATCCAAATTCTCCACGACTTGATTCAACGACACTATAGACATATCCTTTAGGAACGGTCCAACGCATCGATTGTCCTCTTGATAGTGGAACTCTTACAGGGCCTTCTGGCATTTTTTTAAGACATTGTCTTAGAATGGAAATAGATTGTAATATTTCTTTTAATTTGATATCAATTCGAGCTCTAGCATCGCTGTAAGAAGAAGTGGGAACTTCAAATTCAACTTGATCATATCGAGCATAAGGCATCACTTTTCGGATATCATAAGGTTTATCAACTGCTGAACGCATACCAATTCCTGTAACGCCTAATTCCCAAACAACATTTTCAGGCAACATAATTGTATCTTTTATACGAGGAACAATTGAAGCATTTTCAATCCCTAAATCACGATATTCTTCATATCTAGATTCAAGGCTATCAATAAAAGCATGAATATCTTTTTCAATGCCTTTAGGCAAATCTTTTCTCACTCCACCAGGTACAATATATTGATGATAAACGCGATGACCTGATATTTGTTCGAAAATATCTAAGATTGAATTTCGGTCGGCGTGAGCATGATACATCAAGGTATAATTTCCTGAAGGACCTCCAAGTCCACCATAACTCATTAAATGAATACTAAGTCTTGCTAGCTCTAACATAATCATTCGAATCCAATGAGCTCTTTCAGGGACTTCAATACCAAGTAATTTTTCGGTTCCCATGGCAAAAGCCATCTCGTTAATGTCTGGTTCTACGACGCAGACTCGAGGGATTAAACTGATATTGTTTACCCAAGTATGTCTTTCCATTCCTTTTTCAAATCCTCGATGAAGCATTCCAGGAAGCAAATAGGATCTTTTGATAATATCTCCATCAACGTACAAATGAACAGAAGCATTTCCATGCATTCCAGGATGTTGAGGTCCCAAAAATAATTTCATACTTTCCATTATTTTTTACCTCCTTTTAAAGATTCTGCCCGAACTTCACGGCTAAGTCTTTTTGCTTGTTTGCTTAAAGCTCCATTTGTTACTACAAAATTTTCTGTGTACTCTCTTTTTGGAAATTTTCTGTCACTATAGGCTTTTGGGTCAAAATCTTTTCGAAGAGGGGGAATATCGTCCCACATTTCTAAAATGAGTTGTTTATGGTAATCTGGATTGCCAGGAAATTTAATTCCAAAGAATTCATGGCATTCACGCTCATAATATTTGGCTCCGGGGAAAATGGGAATGATGGAATCCATTGTTGGATTTTCTCTATCAATATTAGTTCGAATTTGCACATGAACGGCTTTATCCCAATTCATTAAAATGTATACTAATTCAAATTTATTTTCTTCAGGCCAATCAACAGCACTTAAATAGGACATTTGAATCCATCCAGCGCTTTTAAGAGCTGATAATAATAGATGTACTTCATTTCTTTCAACTACAAAACTTACTTGATAAGGACTAATTACTTCTTGAGTTATAATATGAAAGTTTTTTGAAACAAGGTCTTGTAGATATTCAACATTACTCATGGAATTCGTCATGAACTTCTACCTCCCCCAATGAATCAAGTTGATTCTTTTTGTACCAAGCATAATTATCTCTGTAACGAATCCAACCAGTTGCTGTTTTGTTTTTGATTTGTTCCATCAAATCAACAAAACCATTCATGACGGATTCTGTATTAGGCATACATCCTGCAACATAAGTATCAACAGGAATGTATTGATCTAATTGATTGATAACGGCGTGTGAATCGTGATAAATTCCTCCATTGATTGGACAACTTCCTAAACCAACTACATATTTTGGTTCACTCATTTGTTCGTAAGTATAAATAAGTCTTCTTAATGTTTTTAAAGATAAGTATCCGGAAACAAGCAAAATATCAGCTTGTCTTGGAGTTGCCATTGGGCCCATTCCAAGACGTTCCATATCGTATGCGCTTGTCATAGCGGGAGGAAGTTCAATTGCGCAACAACCAGTACAATACATTAACATCCATAATGAATTTCTTCTGAAATAATCCCCAATTTCCCACCATTTTCGGTCGATTTCTTCTTTAGATAATCTTCTTGCTGGTGTAAATTTAGTACTTTTCATTTAAATCACCCACCCAACATAAATAGCTAAAATTGCTTGTGTAATAGCCATTAACAATGGCCATTTATAGAAAAATTTAACGACTTGATCAATTTTAAAACGTCCATTCACATTAGAAATCAAGTTAACTGTTGTATATACAAGGAAATATTTAATTAAGAATACAAAGATATTAGAAGCTCCTCCTAAGAATAAATGTACAAATAAACTGACTTCAATGAAAACAGTTATTTCATGCATTATGAATAGCATTCCTAGTTGTTTTCCACCATACTCTACCATTGGACCAGAAGCAATTTCTGCCGGGGCTATGTAAGTCTCAAATGGTTTTTTTCCTAGCATACCCATTAGGCTTAAGATTGCTACGATTCCACCAAGTGGCAGTGCAATGATAAACCAATTGTTTTCAGCTAATTGTTGAAATAAACCAATTTGAGTTAGAGAACTTGTTCCCGTTAATTTTATGATGGTTAATACAATAATCATGAAAGGAACTTCATAAGCTAACATGGTCGTTAAAGCTCTCATAACACCAATACTTGCAAATGGATTTCCACTTCCGCTTGCGCTCATAGCCATACCTAACATACCAACAGCTAAAAGGTAAACGAAGATGAAGAAATTATCATATCCATAGGCACCAAAAGCAGATATAGAATTGGTAAGTGGCATGAACATTGCCGTTCCTATGATTCCACCTAACGCCATAATGACACCAAAATCAAATATCCAGCCATGGCTAACACTTCTTTTGCTTAACAATTTAAAGATATCTAAAAATTCTTGATACCATCTTGGACCATATCGTTTTTGAAGTCGACCGACTATTTTTCGGTTAACACCAGCAACACTCGTTTGTAGAACGAATCCAAAAAAGGCAATGCCAAATCCGACTAATATACGTACAATCATAATAGTTCACCCCAAAGTAAGAAGACGATAATTGCGACAATCCAAAGAATGGTTGTTTCCACAAACTTCGACATAAAAATATATTTGCCGAGTCTTCCTATTTCCTTTACTTTATTAGCAAGCGAATCATAAAAGTCTTGCATTTTCGTTGTATATTTTTCATACAATCTTTCTAAAGGAGCATAAAAATCAGTACTGTAATGTAGTAAGTCTTCCGTATGGATAAAATTACCAGCGGTATAGGTATCCATTAATCCAACTTTTTTTGATTTTTTTAATACAATAAAAATAATAAAGGCAACTCCTACTCCAAAAGCAAATACTCCTGCGATAAGAGCCGGCTGTAAAACACCGTTGTATCCAGCGATTTCAAATCCGGAAAGAACAATAGGTGCATAACCTAATTCAGATATGATGTTATTGATAAAACTTAATATACCATTTGGGAAAACACCGGTATAAATATTTAAGAGTGTAACAATCACCATTGGAATTAGCATTAAAATGGGAGCTTCTTTTACTTTGCCTTTGTATCTTGGTAACTCTTGTCCTAAGAACAAAGCAGCAAGCGGCCTAAATACATAAAGGAAAGAACCAATACTTCCGAAGAATACCGCAATGGCAACGAAAATTAATCCTTTATCAATCACTGCTTGGAAAATTAACCATTTACTGATAAATCCACCCATTGGAGGAATACCAGCCATGGAAATAATTGCGACTAAGTAAACGATGTATGTGATTGGCATTTTGTGAATAATTCCACCCATTTCACTCATCTTAGTTGTACCTGTATTTCTTGCTACAGCTGCAATAGCCATAAAGCCTCCAGCACTAGCTAACGCATGAGCTAAAATATGATAAAAGCCTCCAGCAAAAGCAACAGAATCTAATAAACTAAAAGCAACTAATATGTAACCACCATGGCTCATAGATGAATAAGCTAACAATTTTTTTGCATCATCTTCTTTAATGGCCATTAAAGTTCCAAAAACAATTGAAACACTACCAAGTAATGCAATAATATAATGAGCAACCGGTAACTGAATTGCAGAAATAATAGAAGAAGCAGGTGAAATTCTCACAAGTGCAAGAACTCCTACAAAAGCTCCTAATTTAACTAATGCACCTGACAATACCGGAGAAAAAGGATGTGGAGCGTTTCCGTGTGCAATTGGTAACCATATGTGTAAAGGAAAAGCACCTAGTTTTGCAAAAGCTCCGACCAAGAATGAAACAAAAACAATTACTGCATTTGTTCCGCTCAAACTCGCAAGACCTGCATCAATATTAAAGGAGCCGACTTGTGTATACATAATGAAAATTCCAAATAACATAGCAAAACTTCCAGCTGCACTAAATCCATAATAAGTCACAGCTGCAGATTTGCTTTTTCCCATAGGAATTAAAAACATCGTTGTCCATACAATTAGCTCAAAGAAGAAGAACAGTTCTAAAAAGTTATCTGCAAAAAACACTCCTAATACGCCAGCTAAGCTAAATAAGAATAAAAAATTATAAGCACCTTTGTATTTGAATTTATCGATAAAATAAGGATGAAAGAAAGACACCATCAAATACACAAAGGCAATAATAATCGCAAAATAAATTCCTAAATAAGTTAATTGAAAGGAAAGTCCAGGGATCAAGGCTACATTGGTACTAAGTGATAAATCAAATCCATAAGTTACTAAAGAAATAAAAACAAACATCGTAGCGAAAATCGTTAGAACTGAGCCAACAAACGTATTAATTTTTGTTAAAAAATACGACACCAAACTAGATATAACTAAAAATAATATTAAGAATTCAATACTAGCCATTATAAATCACCTCTATTTCGCTTTGAACCGTATCAATACCATTATCTAGAGAATGAAGAGGAGAAGTATAAGTTCCAAAAACAATCATTAAACTTGCAATAATGATAAATACAAGTTTATATGAAAGAGAATAATTTACGTTAATTTCATTGTCACCTTTAAACCACAATTTGACAAGTAGTTTAACAAAGTAGACACCTTCAATGATGCTTGATACTAAGATGATCGCAACAATAATTAATTTATCAGCTACTACTAGTTCAGTTAAAAAATTCAATTTAATGATAAAGCCTACAAATAAAGGTAAGCCTAAAACACTAAGAGAAGCGATTGTAAAGACAATTCCTACAAGGATATTTTTAGAAAATAATCCTTGTAAAGCATTTACATCATCATCATTTGTCTCTTTTGTGGCTTTATTAATTACAAGAAATAAAACAGCCTTGCTTAAAGCATTTGCAATAATCAAATAAACCGCCCAAAGAACGATTCCATTTACAAACAGCAAAATTGCAATACTTGCTTGCGAGATACTACTGAACAATAAAATCTCTCTTGCTTTCGAAGAAGAATAAGCCATTGCTTCTCCTATAAAGATACCAGCGACTAAAATTACAACAACTACAGTGAGTAATTTACCTTCTAACATAAATAGATTATTGATAAGTCTGCCAAATACAAGAGTCATAGTTGCTGCATAAACGCTAGCAATCATTGGACCACTTAAAGTATTAGAGTGTTTTAATATTCCTTTAACCCATGCGTTAAAAGGCAATATTTTCGCTTCAACACCAAGGCCTACAATCATTAAGAAGAAAGGTAAAATTAGATTGGAATAAGCAACGTCTGTTGTTTGGATTTGATTTATCATATCCATTAAGTTTAACGTTCCAAACATACTATATAAAATGATTAATCCAAACAAATATAAACTGCTTCCAACTGCACCAATTACTAAATAATTAAAAGTAGCTAGTGGTTTTTTATTTGAAGTTGTAATTAAGTAAGCGGAGATTCCTGCTATTTCAAGAAAAACAAATAAGTTAAATAAATCTCCAGTTAATAACAATCCGTTAAGTCCAGCTAGAGAAACAAGCAAGACGGTGCTGAATTTTTTAAATTCAGAAATGTTTAATACTACTACAATCAAAAATAAAGTATTAACAAGAATTAAAGCTAGTTTTGAGTAGGTATCAAATAATAAATTTATACCATAAGGAAAGCTAAATCCTCCAATGATAACGATTCCTTCAGGTACAAGGAATAAAAGAATAACATTTACTACTGAAACAACGATTAAAATGAAGGGAGCAAGTTTTTTAGATAAAATCGAAAGGAAAGCCGCTAATAAAGGAATAGCGATTAAAAGAATTGCACTCATTAGGATTCCTCCACTTCATCTATATTAAATGTATGATATTTTGAATGAATATTTTTGGCAATTGCAAGACCTAAAGCGGTTGTTCCAACGCCAATCACGATAGCAGTTAACACTAAAGCTTGAGGAAGTGGATCTACATAGATTAATGCACTAGAGCCATGTGTACTTGTAATAATTGGAGCAACTCCATCGTAAACAAAACCAATACTGATAATAAAAATATTTAATCCAATTTCTAAAACATTAAGAGAAATGATTATTTTAATAACGTTACGATTTGTTAATAATCCATAAAGACCTAAAACGATTAATAAAATAGCAGCGTATTGTATCATAATACTTCCTCCTCTGTAAGAAAATTATCGATAACTCCAGAAATTTCGCTTCCAACTTTTAATCCAATTAAAACATAAACAATTGGAATGATTCCGGAACTAAGTAGTTCACCAACCGTACCATTTGGTAAGAAGTTTTCTAAGAAATAAGTTGCTAGTAATAGGCCTAATAATCCTAAAACGACATATAAACTTCCCGCAACACTTTCAAGAATTTTAAATCCTCTGATTTTTGCTCTAAATTGGTCATCCGCTAAATACAATAAAAGCATGGAACTTGCAATCATTGCTCCTCCAGGGAATCCTCCACCAGGAGTTAAATGACCATGAAGAGTAATATATACTCCAGTCATTAATATAATTGCAAATAAAGCTCTTGAACCCACTCGCAACATAAAGTTGGGTTTGAAATGGAGTTCAAGTCGTTTTTGTTTGGAGCCACTTCCAAGTAATAAGGCTACGCCTAAAGCGCTTATAAACAAGACGGTTACTTCGCCTAGCGTATCAAAACTACGATAATCAGCTACGATGGAAGTAACGATATTTGCAGGACCACTTTCAGGGTCTACAGTTTCGCCAAAGATAATATCTTCTGAAGAACCTTTTACGATGTATTCGCTTGAAACTCGATCATTTAAATCTACTTCACCGAACTTAGGAAAGTAATCATTATTGCTTAAAGATAAAATGATTAATACTCCAAGACCAATTGTAAGTAGGAGAGCTAAGAAATTTTTCATTTCGTTTCCTCCTTCTTAGTTGAAAGTAAAGTAAATATAAATAAACTTGTAACTAATCCAGATCCGATAACAGCTTCTGTCAAACCGACATCAGGAGCTTTTAGAATAACAAAAGCTACAACACTTAACATGCTTAATGCTGAAAGAAAAATAACGCTTTTGATCAGTTTTTTAGTGTTGATTGCTAAGAAGGCAATCAACACTAACAAAATGGATAAAGCGAGCATCACATAATCAATTAGTATCATTTACATCACCCCTATTTGCTAAATCATCTTGAACTAAATTAGTTGGAATATTTTTGGCTTTATAGGTTGCCTTTACAATTGCACTAGATCCAATTGGATTTGAAATGGCAATAAACACGATAATAATAATTATTTTAAATGTCCAAGATGGGTTTGCAAATGCAACTCCGATTAAAATGGAAAACGAACCTAATGTCGTTGCTTTTGTACCAGCTTGAATTCGATTGAACGTATCAGGCATTCTTAAAATTCCTAGTCCTCCAAGAAAGAAGAAGATTCCACCAATTACTAAGAAAATATAACTAATTATTTCCATTATTTTTACCCTCCACGTATCTTGCGAACACGACTGTTTCTAAGAATGACAAAATAGAATAAATAATTACGACATCTAAATACAGATTATCTTTAAAGACAAGAGCTAACATAGCAATTACCCCAATAATAATCATGTTAAATGTATCCAAAGAAACGACTTTATCGCTTAGTGTTGGACCCTTTATGAACCGGATTACAGTAAATAACAAACCTATTCCTAATAAAGAAAAAACGATGATGTCTATCATTTGAAGATCCCTCCTAATATTTTTTCGAAAGGTTGACTTATTTGATTTCTGTTTTCTTCTTCGCTTTTTCCTTTTACATCTACAGTGTGGACATATAAGTAGTCTTCATCAATATCAATTGATAAGGTTCCGGGCGTTAAAGTGATTGAATTTGCTAGAGTGAGCTTGCCGAAATCGCCTTTTAAATCCGTTTTAATTCGAACAATTCCAGGATTTAAAGGTATTTTGGGACTTAGTACTCTTCTTGCAATGTCAAAATTAGCCAGTATAAGTTTCCAAACAAAAACAGGGAGATAGATAAATATAAACTTTAATAATTTGATTGGAAAATAAATATCAATTTTGTAATTAACAAATTTGACCAAAATCAAAGTTAAAGTTGCACTCACAATACTCCCCAGTATGACTTCACTAATTGTAAAGCCTGCCAAGAATAAATAAATGACAAATAACACGATAAATGTAGCTACATACTTCATAAATTCCTCCTAATTTTTCATTTTTATTTATATATTTATTAATAAATAACCAAATTAAAGAAACCCAAATCATCAAACCATAGATAATGCTTTATTATAACATAATGACCTTAGATAATGAAAGCGAAATGCATCAAAAATCAATCTAAAAAAACAAGTGCAAATATCACTAAAAAATATTAAGTAATGACTATAAAAATAGGGTATAATTAATTATTTTCTATTCTATTTATGCTAAGAAATGATATAATGAAAAAGTAATATTTCAGAAAGGAAAGAGTGCGATGAAGATATACATAGATCCTAGAATCATTGGAAAAGATAATTATGAATTTATCGTAAATAGATTTCCTCAAATTCAAATTTCAAGCGAAACCGAAAATAGCTTTGAATCTGAAGTGTTAATTGTCATGCCAGATTTCTTTATAAAAGAAGATATTAATAGATACAAAAATTTAAAATGGATTCAATTGTTAATGGCCGGATACGATAATTTTGATTTTTCAATATTACAAAATAAAGAAGTAATTGTGACAAACGCAAGCGATATTTTTTCAAAATCAATTGCTGAAGATGTCATCACAAAAATTTTAGTTCTTAATCGCAAAGTTCCATTTTTTTTAGAAGAAATGAAAACGGGATCATGGAATCCAATCAAAAATATACCGGAATTAACTAACTCAGTTGTTGGAATTTTAGGAACTGGTTCAATTGGTAAAGAAATAGCAAAAAGATTAAAATCCTTTGAAACAAAGGTAATTGGTTATCGAAGAAAAGATGCACTTGTTCAATACTTTGATGAAATATATTCAGGAGAAACAGGGCTTGAATATGTTTTAAAAAATAGTGATTACGTTGTCATTGCGTTACCTCTTACCAAAAATACAATCAATTTAATTAATAGTAAAACATTATCCTTGATGAAGGAAAATGCTTTGTTAATAAATGTTGCAAGAGGAAAAATAGTGGATCAAGATGCCTTAACAGAAGTACTTATTAACAAAAAAATTAGAGGAGCAGGATTAGATGTAACAATACCAGAACCTTTACCAAAAAGCCATCCTTTGTGGACACTTGATAACACATTTATTACTCCTCATAACGCATCTTCAAGTCCATATATGCGCACTCGAATTACTAATCTTATTCTACAAAATATTGAATTATATTTATTAAAAAAGCCTGTATTATTTCAAGTAAAAGAATAAAAAAACCGCATAATTTATGCGGTATTTTTTTTAGAAATTGACATTCTTTCTTCCAGTGCATCTAGTTGCAATCTTAGTTCTTTTGGAAGATCATTTCCATATAATTTATAAAAATCTTCTATGGATTTAATTTCATCAATCCATTCACTTTCTTTAATTGAAAACAGTTCATCAAGTTTATCTTGTGAGATATCTAATCCCTCTAAATCTAAATCATTAAGTTTCGGTAAATAGCCAATTCTAGAGATTATCACATTATCCTTATTGTTTGTTCTTTCGAAAACCCATTTTAAAACTCTAATATTATCACCAAAGCCTGGCCACAAATATTCACCTTGTTTATTTTTTCTAAACCAGTTGATATAGAATATTTTAGGTAATTTTTCTTTCGTTGATTTTTTACCCATATCTAACCAATGATTGACGTAATCGGAAATATTATAACCGATAAATGGAAGCATTGCGAAAGGATCTCTTCTTACTTTTCCAATGTTATCAGAAATGGTTGCGGCAGTGATTTCTGAACCCATGATAGAACCTAAAAATACTCCGTGGTTAAAATCAAAACTTTCATGAATTAAAGGAATAGTAGAAGGACGTCTTCCACCAAATAATATAGCACTAATTGGAACACCTAATGGGTCTTCCCAGTTTGAAGCGACGACAGGGCAGTTTTTGATGGGTGCTGTAAATCTTGAATTGGCATGTGCGGCTTTCTTGCCTGAACCTCTGTACCAGTCATTTCCCTCCCAATCAATTAAATGCGATGGGATCTCTTTTGTCATTCCTTCCCACCAAATGTCTCCATCATCTGTCAAAGCAACATTGGTAAATATAGTATCGGTTAGAATGGTTTTCATGGCATTGGGATTTGTTTTGTAAGAAGTGCCGTGTGCGACCCCGAAAAATCCCGCTTCTGGATTAATGGCATGTAAATAACCATCTTCTTGGAAGCGTAACCAAGCAATGTCGTCGCCTAGTGTCTCTGCTTTCCATCCAGGAATCGAAGGCAAAATCATCGCTAAATTTGTTTTTCCACAAGCGCTTGGAAAAGCACCTGTAATATATTTGATTTCGTTTTGTGGAGACGTTAATTTTAAAATCAACATATGTTCAGCAAGCCAGCCTTCGTTTCTTGCTTGATGACTAGCAATTCTTAATGCAAAACATTTTTTTCCTAATAATGCATTTCCACCATAGCCTGAACCGTATGCCCAAATCATGTTGTCTTCTGGGAAATGAGAAATATATTTGTTTTCAATAGGAGCAGATGGCCATGGTAAATCAACTTGACCTTTGTTTAAAGGATATCCAACTGAATGAAGACACTTAACAAATTCTCCGTCTTCTCCCAAAACTTCAAGTACGTTTATTCCTGTTCTTGTCATAATGTGCATGTTGACGGTGACATAGGGACTATCGGATATTTCAACACCGATTTTAGAAAATTTAGAACCGATTGGACCCATTGAAAAAGGAATAACGTACATGGTTCTACCCTTCATAGAACCATCAAAAAGTTTCAACATTTTTGGCTTTAAAACCAAAGGAGAAACCCAATTATTTGTGGGGCCAGCATCTCTTTCAAGCATTGTTGAAATAAAGGTTCTATTTTCAACTCTAGCTACATCTGAAGGATCGCTTCGAAACAAATAACACCCAGGTCGCTTTTGTTGATTTAAACGTATGGCTTTTCCAAGAAATGCCATTTCTTCAAGCAAAGAATCGTACTCTGCTTTGGTTCCATTCCACCAAACAACTTTGACGGGTGTACACAGATCCTTAATTTCATTTACCCATTCTTGTAATTTTTTGTGATAAATCATTTTTAGCTCCTTTTTGAAAATTTTATTGTCATACAGCGAATTTAAGAAAAATATATTATTTTGAATTACAACTTCTCATTTATTAGTGTGAATGTTATAATAAGGTCAAAAGAGGTGTTTCTATGGATATTGAAAACAAAAGTATTGCATTACTGATTGATGCTGAAAATATTTCTCCTGCTTATATAGAAATTATAGTAGATGAAGCAAATAAATACGGAAAAATTAATTACAGGAGAGTTTATGGAGATTGGACTACTCCGCAATTAAATCCATGGAAAGTAAGAATAAGTGAATTTGGATTAACTCCTGTGCAACAATATGCATATACTGCTGGGAAAAACGCATCTGATTTTACGTTAATAATTGATGCGATGGATATATTGTATACAGGAAAAGTAAATTGTTTTTGCATCGTTTCAAGTGATAGTGATTTTACAAAATTAGTTACTAGACTTCGAGAAGACAACATGTTTGTATTTGGAATGGGTGAAAGTAAAACACCAATTTCACTTGTCAACTCCTGCGAAACGTTTGCATATCTTGATAAAATGTTAGCTTCTAACAAGCCAGCAGTTATCGAAGAAAAGAAAGAAGAAGGAATCAAACCAGTCAAAAAACCAGTTTCAAAACCAATCTTAAATAAATTAGAAAGTTCCATTACACCACTTAATCGTATAAAGCAAGAATTAAAGAATATCATTATTGATAATATGGAAGATGATGGATGGGCATATTGGAGCTTAATTGCTCAATTGCTCCAAAAAAAGTTCCCTGGATTTCATCCTAGAAATTATGGAGATAATCTAAAACCACTGGCTTTCTTTGAAAAAATGGAAGAGTTTGAAGTAAAGAAAATTAATACCGTTATTCATATTCGAAATCAAATAAAAGCAAAAGTGTAGAACTGTCACAAAAGTGACAGTTTTTTTATTTTATAATGACTTTTTTTACGTAAGATGAGTTCATTAAATGGACAAGACTTGGATAATTAATATCAAATAGAATAATATCTCCAACTTTATAAGATGTTCCTGTTACATCCAAAATTAAGTGATCACTGCTACCTCCAACAATTTGGATTCCTTTATCTTGTGGAAACAAATTTGAAAGGATAACATCTTGTTTTCCAATGGCTAGTAAAGCACGTTTCATCAATCCCTTATCTTCAATTTGAGGAACTTCACCAAATGAATTTAATCCAATTTCACCGATAGGAAAACTAGGTTTAACTTTGCATTCAATTATTTTGGCTTCTAGTTGAAATACATCGTAGTAAAAATTTGGAATTCTATTTCCATAAGCAGTTTCCCTGCCCATTAGAAAAGCTTCTCCAATTCTTACGTTATTGATTTCTTTAGGAATCTGATTTTGATTAAATAGGTATACAATGGAAGAATTTCCACCTGAAATCAAGTCTAAATGAATATGAAAAGTGGATTCAATGTTTTCTTTTATGATAACGAGTTCTTTTAGGTTTTCTTGTTTAGGAAGAATGCCGCCATAGCAAGTCAAGTTTGTCCCAATTCCCAATAATTTTATATTTTCTAGTGTAAGAATTTTTTCGACAATTGGTAAATAGGAATCCAAATAGAAAATTCCTTCTCTTAAATCTCCAAGATCAAACATTAAAATAATTTGATGTATTTTCTTTTGTTTTGCGGCTTCGGTATTTAATTTTTGGATAATTTTAAGTTCTGAATTTAAAGAAATATCGGCGTATTTTATCACTTTACTGATATTGTCGTTCATTGGAAGTCTTAATAATACTTTTTGAATTGGCAAATGTTGAAATTTTTGTAAGTTTTGAATTCTAGAGTCAGCAAGATAGGAAAAACCTTGACTGAGTAGGGATGATACAATTTCAAGATTACCAGCAAAAGCTTTTACAACTGCCATGCAAGAAATATTGTTTTCTTGACAAAGTTTATTTATTTCACTAGCGTTATGGCTTAGTTTTGATAAATTGATTATAATTCTTGGATACATCTAATCACCTCTTATTTAAGACTATTTAATAAAAGAATCCGTGCAGCTTCGGGATATTTTTTTGCTAACACTCCGCAAGCGCCCATTATGTAAAGCGTGTCCAGTAAAATAGTAGTTTCTTTGTTTGGTTTTAATAATAGATCAGATTTTTTATTTAAAGAATCAAAAATAATCGTTTTACCACCAGTTATTTTAGTTAAAGCTCCGCCAGTTCCAATAATGGTTTTTACGGCACTTAAGTCTTTGCCTTCTGTTAGCGTTGTTTTCCCACTTGCACCATATAAATGGATGTAGTGCCCTGCATGTCTTTCGATAGCTCTATTTAAAGCTTCTAATGTCAAACGACGTACTAAGGGAATTTGTTGAAAAGAGGGAATGGGAAGATAGTTTGAAAGAAGTTTGTTAAGCGAAATAGTATCTAAATTTAATTCTTTTGCTAATTCATTTCTTCCAATCATTTCAATAATATTGTCTTTATTTACGTAGACACCTAAATCTCCTTCAACCGTTCTTTTGGCAAAAGGTTCAGGAGAAATCAATTTTTTTTGATTTTCTTCAAGCCCTGAAGTCACAGAATGAATATCAGAAGTCGCTCCTCCAATATCGATGGTAACTAAATCTCCTATTTCTTTTTGTAAAAGAATGGAGGCTTCCATTACAGCGCCAGGAGTAGGAATAATATTTTGGTTAATCGTATCTCTTACTTTTTCCATACCAGGAGCGTTTATAATATGTTTTTCAAAAACGGATTGAATAATTTTTCTTGCTTCCTCAACTTGAAGTACATCTATTTTTGGGTAGACATTTTGAGATATGGTTAAATAATCTAATTGATTTTCTTTTTTGAAAACAGCTTTAATTGCATCGTGATTTTGGATATTTCCTGCGTAAATGACTGGAATATTCAGATGAAGACTAGCTATTTTTTTTGCGTTTTCTAAGGCAGTATCGCTTTCACCATAATCTACTCCGCCTGCAATCATAATAATATTTAATTTCAAGTCTCTAATAAGAGCTAATTGATATACATCTATTAAGCCGGCAGTAATCAATTTCAGATTAGCCCCAGCTCCTAAACAGGCTTCTTTTGCGGCTTTTACAGTCATATCATATACTAATCCATGAACGCTCATTTTCAAACCGCCAGCAGCACTTGAACACGCAAACGATTCGATTGCTTCTAAATCGTCAACGTTCATAGAGTGTTTTAAATCATCTATTGCTTGATGTAACCCGATGGTGACGTCACCTTGTTTTACTGTTGTAGGAGCAAAGCCTTGTCCAAGAAATATAGGATTATTAGAAGAAATATGATCAAATGCACTTACAATTGTCGTCGTTGATCCAATTTCTGCGACAAGGACATCAATTTTCATTTTTATGTAATTCCTTGTGTTTTTTTACGAGAAAAGAAGCAACATCTTTGCCTTTTGTTCCTCGACCAAAGCCTTCGTCTACTCCTTGAATCCTTGCAAGTTCTGGAGTAACTTGAGTTCCTCCAGCTAGAAGAATAAGTTTATTTCTTATGCCTTTTTCTATGGCGTATTCATGCGTTTTTTTCATGTTTTTATAGTGAATTTCATCATGAGAAATGATAGTAGACATAAGTATGGCATCTGCATTTAATTCGATTGCAGCATCAACTAATTTTGAAATAGGGACAGAAGTTCCTAAGTACTCACATGTAAATCCATATTTTTCAATTCCACCGTGTTTGATGTCAATAATCTCTCTTAATCCAACTGAGTGTTCATCTTCTCCAACGGTTCCAGCAACGATGGTCATTGGATGAGATTCAAGATATTCTCTTATTTCAGTATCACTTAAAAGATCTGGAATTTTTGCTAGTTCAAGTGTGGACAAATCGATATCAAAATCAATTTTTCCTTTTATTTGAATTCTTGTTCCTTCAATGGGATGAAGAACTTCTTTATGGATTACTTCTATGTTTTTTAAATTCATTTTTTTGCCTATTTCAATGGCTGCAGCTTCCGCATAAATAACAGATGTAGGTAAAGTTAAATCAACCACAATTACGCCATCGGCTAACCATTGTACTTCAGGTTTTATAAGAGAAGAATTACGGTATTTCTCGTTTTCTTTCATACGAAGATATACATTATCTTCAGAGTCAAGTTCGTCGATATATTGAATTTTAGAACGATCTTCAAAAGTAGATCCACCAATTAAGATAGAAGGGTTATCGGATTCTTTTAATCCATATTGCTTCACATTGTTGTATCCAAAATGAGCTGGAACAGGTGCAAAATAATCTAAATCTCGTTCAAAAACTGAATTGGAACTGATACCACCATTAATTTTTCTTGAGATGCCATCTCCGTTTCGTTCAGGATAATTTCCCGAGTCAATAAAAAAGCCTTTTTCAACAGAAGCAAAATATCCGCCAACTTCAAGGAGTTCTTCAAAGAAAAGGATAGCTCGTTCTTTAATTTCTCTTACTTTTTCTTTCATGAAACCATCTTTTTTAACTTCTACTAATTCCAGCAAACCATCCATTCCAATTAATGCTTGTTTTGCAGTATCACAAGCTTCAACATTGTACATATGCCAAGGAACATTTCTTCCTTCATCAGGAGTAATAGTGGATTGAATGTCAGCTGAAGTCAACTTAGAAATCATCATATTTAATACATGAGTTACTGTAGCGTCCCGAGTAGATGATTCCATATATTTTGTGTTCATTTGAGCTCGAAATTTATATCGGCTAAAAAAATCTCTAAGGGCAACTGCGTAAGGTAAATTAATTTTCAAATCTGGTTCAGGAGAAGCAGATGGAGGTACGGTTGATAATGCAATGTAGTTATTATTCATACCTGATTTTTCAGAAAACAAACTATTGATTGCGTGTTGAACAAGAAGCTCAGGCATTATTTTCCATGCTTCCATAGCGGTTGCATTTGCGTTATGAGCTCCATCAATTTGTAAGATATTTTCATAAGCCATAATTTTTTTAGATTCTGCAGCATCCACAAAAGATCGAATCATGTTAATGTTTCGATATAATACATTGTATTGTGGATCTTGATGAGCTCCATTCACGCCTTCTTCAGCGAACATTACTGCGATATCTGGTCCGGCAACTCCCGATACATAGGAATGAAAATTAATAGGTCTTCCGACTTCGTCTTCAATTAAATCAAGTGCTTTTCGTTGAGCCCTTATTTGTTTTCTGGAAATAGGAACTCCACCAACTCCTTGAGGGGTACCCTCAATGAGCCCATCAAAATGGGATTGACCAGCAGTACGTATGACCATAATGTGGTCTGCCCCATGCCATGCGGCCATTCTCATTCTTCTAATGTCATCTTCAAATCTTCCAGATGCAATTTCAGTTGTGATTACTTGAATGGGTTGTGGATCGATTTGATTAAAATATTTAGCAGCGGGAAGAGGAACATATTGGGTTAAAGGAGTAGAAACATCACTGTAATGATGGTGATTCATTTCAAGATTGTTTTCTAAAGTTCTCCAAGTCCAGCCTTTTCTTTTAGGAACATATTGATCTAAATCTTTTAGGATTTCTTCAATATTTAAATGTTCATTAGGGTTTATCATTCTTTCACCCCAAAACTGTTTATAATAGATTCAAAACCTTGATCTTTCATTAGAGAAAGACCAGCTTCTCGAATCGAAACTTTGTAAAATGTGGAATAACGATATACAACATGGCCTGCACCTTTGCCTATTAAATGATGATCCATTACTTTTTCAACGATTACTTTAGCTTCAATGCTTGAAAATCCCATTCTAAGTAAAATAGATCGTTCAATGGCAGGAGAAGTATGTGATTTTGCTAAATCAATTAAAGGAGACACCGCTTTGTTAGCTAAACTCCAAAAAAGTTGTTTTAATTCTTCATCATTTAATGTTTGTAAATGAGATCTTCTTGTTTCAAAATCATCCATTCTAGGATTTCCCTTATTCAAATTGATCCCTCCAAAGTAACTCCGTGTTTTTTGAGTTGTGTTTTTACAAAATCGATTGATTCATTTGTTTCTAAAACAAGAAATTCTAAATCATTGTAAGTAAGACTCGAAATGTCCTTTATAGCATTTTTAATATAAGATTCTTTAATTTTCGTTAAATCAATTTCTTGTGTTTGAATTAAATCAACCGCTTTTGGTAAAACGATTGTTTTTCCTGGAATTTCATCTTTTGGGTTTCCGAAAAGAATTTGAATTCCATTTTGTCTTGCGAAAGCCAGTTGAGCTTGATGATGCTTTCCTGCACCTGTATATTCAGTTTCTTGTACAATGATAATTTGATCTTCTTTTAATTCTTTTGCTAGTGAAAAAGCAGCAGCTAAAGAGGTGTTACCAGCAGGACCGCGTTCAATTCCTTCTAGAATTGTTAACATTTCAGTCATAAAGAAAACTTCTCCTTGAGAAATCGAAACGTAACGATCAATATAACGAAGAGGTCTAGCCGCTGATCGCGGAACGTCACTTCTGTCTGGATTCATCATAAAAGGAATTCCAAAACCTGTGTGACCTGTCGTAAAGGATTTTTTATTAAAATCCGTGTCACTTGCCATATGAAGCCCTTTCAGATTCACGCTGGCTCCAACTATTTGAATTGGAGAAGAAGTTGCTTTTAATATTCCTCTTGCAGTGCCAGTTAAATTTCCTCCTCCAGCGTTAGTAACGACCACCATATCGGGAAGTTTTCCTGTTAAAGAAAGACAATCTGATATAAGTTCTAATCCTAAGGTTTCAATTCCAGAAACGCCATAAGGCGTATACAAAGAAGCGTTAAAATAGTTTGTTTCTTCCAATAATTTAAGAAATACATAAAAAAGTTCAGGGCCTACAGTCAGTTGAATCACTTCAGCACCATATGCTTCACAAGCTCTTGCTTTTTCGATGATTTCAGGTTGACCAATACCTAATGAATCAAAACATTCTTGCACAATGATACATTTTAATCCGTATTTTGCTGCTTGAGAGGCCACTGCGGCACCGTAATTTCCTGAAGTAGCCGCAATAACGCCTTTATAACCGTTTTTCTTAGCGTGATAACATGCGATAGAAGCTCTTCTAGCTTTAAAACTTCCAGAATCATTTAAAGCTTCATCTTTTATGAAAATTCTAGCACCATTTCCAGCAATAGAGACTTTTCTGACTAAAGAAGTAATGTTTTTGCATTCTTTTAAAGGCGTTTTTCCCACGCCATTTGCATATTGAATTTTTTGAATTTCTTCTATGGAATAACCAGTTTCTTTCATTAATCTTTCATAATCAAAACCAATTGAACCTGTTTCATATTTATCATAATTAATTCCAACAGAAGTCTTCATAATAGCATTTTTTCTAGATAGAACTAAAGCATAATCCAAAGAATTATTCATGAGCTTCACCACCAAAAAGCGCATTTTTTATAATGCGATCTATTTGAAGAATTTCGGGAACAAATTCACCGTAATTATGCATATAACTCGGATTTGCTTTAAGAAGAGTTCCTGTTTCTATTCGATTTGTAATCGTTCTAATTTTAACGACATCAAATAATTCTGCGTCTTGAAGCAGAAAACCTTTCACCCATAATTCAAGAGGAACAGTGCATGTTTCGCTTGGAAGAGTTTTAAGCCTTTGACTTGAGGGTAGAATTATTTTATGAATTTGGACCCAGGTATTAGAAGGTATCATACATTCACTCCTCATCAATTAATAGCCGTACATCACCCATGATAGCTCGTGGAACAGGTAAATCAATCATCGTTTTTAATCCTGGTTTTGAATTCAAAACATGAGGAATCATATTAACACAAATTGCAATTGTACCAATTCCTCCATCAACTTCTGGGGTTATAGACATATTGATTTCAGGAGTTCCATGTATAGTGATATAATCACCAGTTTTTACTCCAGCAAGATGTGGCTCAATTTGTTGAGGATGATGCATGTGAATGGTTGTATGATTGCTTAATTGAATAATGCTTTGCATATCAACTCCACAAACATCTCCTTTTTTGGCGAATCCATATGAAGATTTACGATCAACTTGAGTAATGATAGGATTCATCGTTTGTGAAAATTTATTAACAGATAGCCCTAAAGCGTGGGCAATCATATTACTTGATTCTTTAAACCCTACATGCCCTGCAATCTCATTGTGCAAGCTTTTATCTTGAAAATCTTTCAATGTAAAACCGACACCTTGTTCTTCCATCACTGTTTTTCCAAAGGGAGATAGACTATTGACTCTTGAAATGTTCATATCTTTTACTTCTGTCATCACTCCAGTTAGAGTGATGGCAAGAAGATCCATCATCATTCCTGGGTTTACTCCTGTCCCTAAAACGGTAACTCTATGTTTTTTTGCTAATTCATTCATTAATTTAGAAATGTCTGGTTCACTTGCGTATGGATAAGCCATTTCTTCAGCGGTAGAAATAATATTACATCCATTTTCAATCAGTAACTTGATTTTTGGATAGGCTTTTTTGGAAAAAGAATCTGTAGCAAGTAACACGATATCTGGATTTTGCTCTTTTATAATCGCTTCAATATCGTCTCTTACATAAACATCGTGGGATTGAGGATTGTTAATCTTTAAGATGTCATAAATGCTTTTTCCAAGATACAATTCATAACTGTCACAAACACCAACGATGTCAAATCCGGTTTTTATACTAATCATTTTAGCCATTCCAGAACCCATGGCTCCAAAACCCCAAATAACAACTTTTACTAGTTCGTTTCTCATCGATATTCCTCCTATGCTCTTATTGTTGTGCCAGCTTGTCCTTCGACAGCCAATGCAGCTTCTTCTAAAGAAGCGATGATGGCAATTCGATTTTCATTTCCTTTCACAAAGGCTAATGCAGCTTCCACTTTTGGTAGCATGCTTCCTTTTAAAAAGTGGCCTTCTAATATATGTTTTTCTAATTCTAAAACACTTATTTGATCCAAATCGATTTGATTGGATTTATTAAAATTTAATTTCACTTTATTGACAGCAGTTAAAATAATCAACATATCAGCGTTTAGCATATCAGCTAATTTTGCACTTGCAAAGTCTTTATCAATTACGGCAGGAACGCCAATGTAATGGTTATTTTTCAATATTACAGGTATACCGCCACCACCTACAGTGATAACGGTATGATTTGCTTCAACTAATGTCTTTATTATATCAATTTCTAATATATTTACTGGCTTTGGTGAAGGGACAACTCTTCGATATCCTCTATTTGCGTCCTCTTTCATAATGTAACCTCTAGTTGTCTCTAAAAAATCTGCTTTTTCTTTAGAATAAAAAGAACCGATTGGTTTTGAGGGATGTTGAAAGGCTTCATCATTTGGATCAACTTCAACTTGAGTGATGATGGTTGCAACTTTTTGAGTCATTCCTTGTTCTAAAAACTCGATTTGTAAAGCATTTTGTAAATGATACCCGATATAGCCTTGGCTCATTGCTCCACATTCTGGAAAAGGCATTAAAGGATTTTTGTTATCAAGCATAGCTCCAGTTTCAAATGCTAAATTAATCATTCCTACTTGAGGTCCGTTTCCATGAGCGATAATAACTTCATGACCTTTTTTAATTAGATCAACAATGGGTTTAACAGCATGTTTTACTTTTTCAATTTGCTCTTCTGGACTATTTCCTAAAGCATTTCCTCCCAAAGCAACAACTATTTTTTTCATATGTTTTCTCCTAAGCTAGCGTACATGACAGCTTTTATGGTATGAAGTCTGTTTTCTGCTTCATCAAACACTACTGATTGTTTGGACTCGAATATGGCTTCATTTACTTCAAGGCTTGATATACCAAATTTTTGGTAAATATCTTTTCCAACTAAAGTATCTAAATTATGAAAAGCAGGCAAACAATGCATAAAAATGGCATTTGGATTTGCATTTTTCATAATGGTTTCGTTCACTTGATAAGGCATTAATTCTTTAATTCTTTGTGCCCAAACATCTTCAGGTTCTCCCATTGATACCCAAACATCCGTATAGATGACATCGCAATCATTGCTTCCTTGTATAGGATCTTCCGTTAAAGTGATAGATCCCCCAGAAATCAAAGCAAGTTCCTTGCAGGTATGAACTAATGTTTCATTAGGCCATAAATCTTTTGGGGCCACAGCTCTAAAATCTAGTCCCATGATAGCAGACCCAATCATTAATGAATTTCCCATATTGTTTCTAGCGTCGCCAAAATAAGCGAATTTTATATTTTCTAAATGACCAAAATGTTCTTGTATGGTAAGAAAATCAGCTAGAATTTGGGTAGGATGATATTTATCGGTAAGGCCATTCCAAACAGGGACTCCAGAATATGCGGCTAAAATTTCTACTGTTTCTTGTTTATAGCCTCGATACTCAATGCCATCGTACATTCTTCCTAATACTCTTGCGGTATCTTTAATACTTTCCTTTTTCCCCATTTGAGAGCCAGTAGGTCCTAAATAAGTTACATTCATTCCTAAATCATAAGCGCCAACTTCAAAAGCGCATCTGGTTCTTGTTGAATCTTTCTCGAAAAGTAAAACGACATTTTTTCCTAAAAGTGGTTTTGATTCTTTCCCAGATTTTTTTTCGTTTTTTAATTTTAAGGAAAGATTAAGTAAATCTGTGATTTCTTGGTTTGAAAAATCAAGTAATGTTAAAAAACTTCTTCCTTTAAACGGATTGCTCATATGAATTCTCCTCTACATTGTATGCAATTTTATTCTTTTATTCTTTTTTGTCCAAAAAAAATAAAGATATCATCTACTTTAAATTATAACACTAAAGCGCTTACAAATAAACCCCTATTTGCCAGAATCAAGGTTAAATAGATAGGGCATTATCTTTTTAAGATAAGAGAGAATTGTTAATATATTTTCATCTTGCTGGAAAAACATGGCATTTATTTGTATAATGATAAGATGAGGTGATTATTTTGGCAGTTGATAACATTTATATTGAATGGAAAGATGGGTTTATAGGAACGATGTCTTCTCCAACTGGAAAAGTAATATTAGGAGATCAAGATGGTGGAATGCAACCCTATCATTTATTGTTTGGGGCATTAGGCTCATGTTTTTATGCGACGTTTTTATCCATCGCGGATAAAAAGAGATGTTCGTTTGATTCTGCAAACGTAGAAATTAGCGGAGTCAAGAGAACTGGAGAAGTAGCTACTCTTGAAACAGTTTTTGTGAAGTTGGTCGTAAAAAATCCTAGCAATGAAATTCAGTTAATTAAAAGTGCAGAATTAGGAGCTAAATTTTGCTCGATTTATCAAACATTAAGTAAAGTAGCGGAAATGACTTTAAAAGTTTATTTTGAGTAACGAAATTATGTGTTTTCATCTATAAAGTATTTGCATAGAATTGTTCGCGAAATAAATGAAAAAACAATTAAAAAGACCTAAAAGAAATCGATTAATTCCTGCCGATTTCTTTTAGGTCTTTTTTCTATATTATATATAAAGAAAAATTATCGTTATTGAGGCTCTGTAAATAAAAGCTGCTTTGAAGTTCGATCCATCAAGATAGCACCTAGTGGAGCTGTAAATAAAATAGAAAGTACTGCGACGGTCAAAATGAGATTTCCAGAAGACAATCCAAGTGACAAAGGAATCGCACCTATCGCAGCTTGAACAGTCGCTTTAGGGATATAGGAAAAAGAAACATATATTTTTTCTTTCAACGTTAGATTCGTTTTAATACAAGCAATTTGAACGGCAATCATTCTCATACATAAGGATAAGAGGATTAAAAGAAGCGCTAAAACTCCAATGTTCGAAAGCACTCTAATATCAACAATGGCACCAACTAGTACAAAAAGCATAATCTCGGCTCCAATCCAAATCTTAGAAAATTTAACAGTTAGTCTTTTCGCTAACACTGGATATTGCTTTAGAATGGTTCCACCTAAAGCCATAATTCCCAATAAACCAGAAAATGGGACATATTCTTTAATGGAATCTTCTAAAAACATTAACAGAAAAGCAAAACTAAAGATGATAAACACTTTCACAGTATCTCTGATATGAAATTTTTTGAAGATAAAAATTAATAGTAATCCAGATGAAACACCCACAATTAAACCTAGAAGAAGAGATATGGGTAAGGATAATAATGTAGAGAACCCTATCGTTCCTCCTTGTGAAATTTGTAAAAATGAAGTAAATAGAACGATAACATAAATATCATCAATTGACGCGCCTGCAAGAACCATTTGAGGAATTGATTTATTAGTCCCTTGCCTTGACTCAATTAAGTGAATCATTTTTGGAACAACAATTGCTGGAGAAACTGCGGCTACAATGCTTCCCATTAAAAGCGCATCAATCAAATTGATATTAAAAAATATAGGCGCAAGAAAACCAATCGCAAGTATTTCAATCGTTGCAGGAAGAAAACTAAGCAATATAGCGGGACGACCAACTTTTTTTAAATCTTTTAAATCAAGAGATAACCCAGCTCTAAGCAAAATAACAATTAAGGCAATTTCTCTTAAGTCTGCTGAAATAGAAAGCAAGTTGGGGGAGATTAGATTTAATACATAAGGCCCAAGAATAATTCCAGTAAAAATCATGGCAATTAAACTTGGAATATGTAATTTTATAAATAAACTACTTAATAGTAAGCTAACAAGTAGTATTAACGCAAGACTTAGTAGCATAAAAATCTCCTTTTTATTTCGACTCTAGAAAAAAACTTCTTCCTTATAAAGATTATATGTTTATCCATTTGTTTCGTCAAGGTATAGTTATTTTTTGTAAAATTAAAAAATGTTGGAAAAACCTTGTGTATGTGATTGTTTTGATAATACATGAGAAGAAGGCGATAAAACAAAAGTTAATATTGTTTTTGAGATTAATTTAATTTAAAAATCGATAAATTTGTATTTTTCACTTAAAAATTGACTAAAAAAGAGAGATAATTCGCATTTTGCTCTTTACTTTCTAACCTTATAATATATAATAGAATTGAAAGAACACTCAATTGAGTTTGTTTTTCATTATCTTATAATTGCATAACAATAAGAAGCAAGACCATACAAAAAAGGTTTAAACCAATTTAACTAAATAATTTCTTCAAGATTATTTTGACGAAAAACATAGTGATGACGTTGTAAACTGAACTTTTTTTCTTAGTTTTGAAAAGGGTTACACTTCTAAAAATTTTTTTGATATGCAATTGACAAAGCAATTTAATTAATATATAATGGGACAAACACAAAAGTGTTAAAAAAAAATGGAAATTCTATAGGAGGAAATTAAATGAACCAAATCTTTAAAAAAGTAATGTCATATGCTATTTTATTGCTTGCAGTATTTAGCGTAGTGGCGTGTACTGAAGCTACAACAACAACTACAACATCTTCTGGAACTACTACCACGACTACTACCACGGCTCCAGAACCTCAAACTTTAGTTGTCGGTGTTCCTGAAATGAACGGCGAATTTATGTTTGGTTTTGGGAATAGTTCTTATGACAACTACGTAAGAAGCTTAATTTATGGATACGGAACATATGCAAGTACACCAACTGGTGAAATTGTATTAAATGATACCGTAGTTACAGATTTAGCTACTGCTACAGACGTAGATGGAAACAAGACTTATACATTCACATTAGCTGAAGACTTATTATGGTCTGATGGCGAAGCTATCATGGCTGATGACTTTGTATTTGCAATTCTATTTAATTCATCAATCGATTGGATTAATGCAGGAGCTACTTCAGCATCTGGAGAAGGCTTATTAGGATACGATGCTTATCGCGATCCAGTTGATGGCGATGAAGAACCTCTAGATTCATCTATTGGCGTACCTTTTGCTGGTGTTAAATTATTAGGAGATTATGAATTCTCATTAACTATCGATGCAGCAGAATTACCATACTTCTATGAAACATTATATGTAAGTTATGGACCTATGCCTATGCATGTTTTAGCAGCTGATGGAGCAACAATCACTTCAACTGCAGCTGGTGCAACTCTTTCTGTAGGCGCACTTGATACTATGGATGACATTATTGCAATTGGTGGATATCGTTACCATCCAACAGTAACAGCTGGACCTTACACTTTCGTTAATTTCGTAAACCAAGTAGTTACTCTTGAAAAAGATCCAAACTTTAAAGGAAATTATGCTGGCGATAACGTTACAATCGACACAGTAATTATTAAACGCGTTAACCAAACATTAGACGTTGAATTAGTAATTAGTGGAGAAATTGACCTTGTTACTGGAGTTATTGAAGGAAACAAAATTCAAGCTGCTCAAGCTTCTACTACAGCTTCAGCAAACTATTACAACCGTAATGGTTTTGGATACCTTGGAATGGTTTGTGACTGGGGCCCAACTGCAGACGTTAAAGTACGTCAAGCAATCGCTCATTTAACTGACCGTCAATATGTTGTTGACCAAGTTCTTGAAGGATACGGTTCAATCGTGTATAGCGAATATGGTCTAGCTCAATGGATGTATGTTGATAGCGAAACTTGGGTTGAAGATAATATCGATCCATACGTATTCAGCGTTGCACAAGCTAATGCATTATTAGACGATACTGTTTGGGCATTTGAATCAGACGGAACTACAGCTTTCAATCCTGCACTTGCAACTGCTGGAAGCGGATATTTCAGATATAACGCAGCTGGAGAACCTCTTGAAATCAAACATTTCGGTACAGAAAACAACCAAGTTACAACTTCTTTACAAGCTAAATTCGAATTAAATCTTCAATTAGCAGGTATTGATTATTCAATTACTATCGGTACTTTCGATACATTACTTGATCATTACTATTATTCATATGAATTAGCTGACGAAGATAGAGTTTATTCATTATTTAACTTAGCTACTAACTTTGGAACAACTTATGATCCATATTACAGTTGGAGTCAAGATTGGTTAGGTACTTGGTATAACGCAAATCAATTAGATAATGAAGCACTTTCTGATTTAACTTCTGAACTTCGTGCTGTAGCACCTGGAGACAACGCAGCATTCTTAGCAATCTGGAGAGAGTTCCAATTATTATGGAATGAATTAATTCCAAACGTACCATTATATTCAAATCAATATTATGATATTTTTGATGCTAACCTTCAAGGCGTAAATACAACTCCATTCTATGATTGGACAGCTGCAATATTCGATATGTATTTCGAATAAGAAGAAAGCTCAATTAAAAGAAAAATTTAATTATTTACATAGTTTGTAAAATCTAGAAAAGAGGAGAGTAATTAATACCTACTCTCCTTGCTTTTCGGAATAGGAGAAAAAAATGATAAAGTTTTTAGGCAAACGCATCATATCATTGATTCCGGTTATCATTATTATCTCAATCCTGTTGTTTGCTATCATGAAAATGATGCCAGGAGATCCCGTTCGGTACATGTTGCCTCCCGGTTCTACTAGAGACCCAGAAGTATATGAACAACTTTATGCTGAAGCAGTGATAAAATTAGGATTAGATAAACCCCTTGTTACCCAATATTTCTTTTGGGTAAAAAATATGGCTATCGGAGATTTCGGTTACTCTTCTGACTTTCAACAAGAAGTTAAGTTAGTCATTAAAGAACCTCTTGTAAATAGTATTATTATCAATGTTTTTTCAATTGGAATCGCGTTTATTATTTCAATTCCTGTGGGTATTAAATCTGCAGTAAAAAAAGATTCATTAACTGATCGAGGATGGCAAGTATTCTCGCTTTTTGGTATGTCAATGCCAACCTTTTTTATTGGTTTGACTTTAATCTTTATTTTCGCAATAACTCTCGGTTGGTTTCCTTCTGGAGGAATGCCGTATGAGAATCCTGGAACGTTTGAGTATTACTTATCTTACTCAAAATATATTTTCTTGCCTGTAGTTACCCTTACAATTGGCGCTCTAGCAGGAACAATTCGTTATGTAAGAGGATCAATGTTAGATGCTTTAAGCAAAGATTATATTAGAACCGCAAGATCTAAAGGATTACGAGAAAAAGTTGTTATTTATTCTCATGCTTTTAGAAATGCATTAATTCCTGTTGTTACTATTATGTCTTTTTCAATTATTGGTTTATTTGGTGGTTCCGCCATTACAGAAGCAATATTTGTATGGAATGGTATTGGAACGGTATTAATTAGATCGTTGACTGTAAAAGATTATAATGTAGTCTTAGTATTAAATATGTTTTACGCGGTATTGGCACTAGTAGCAAATATTGTTATGGATATTAGTTATGCGCTAGTAGACCCTCGCGTAAAATTAGAGTAGGGATGAATGCATATGAAAACAATTAATAAAATTCTACAATCATTTGTAGACCTTATAAAAAGATTATTTATTCCTGGCAATCACAATCGAAGCATTTTAGAAGAAGAAGCTTTAATGAGCCCAGGAAAAGTTATTGCAAAGAACTTTTTTCGGAATAAACTGGCAATTGTAGGAATTATAGGGTTTGTTTCAATCTTTATTTTTTCTTTTGGATTATCTCTATTTGTTCCTTTAGATTTATATTATTCAAGTGCTTTTCATGCGAACTTACCCCCTAATTATGCTTATTTGAACGCTCCAAGTGCTCTTGAAGATGAAGGAGTTGCTTTAATTGATTCAGGAGTTGCATTTTCAATTGGATTGTCTGATGAAGGCAATGTTTTTGTCTGGGGAAGCAACATTTATGGAGTAAAAGATATTCCAGAAGAAGTAGCAAATGCAAATATTGTTTTTGTTTCAGCTGGAACGAAGCATTTAATGGCAATTGATGATCAAAACAATGCTTATCTTTGGGGCTATAACCATTTTTCTCAATCTTCCATTGATGAGAGATACGTCGATGATTTTTTAACAGATCCAATTGTGTATTTAGAAGGTGGATTTGATAGAACAATTGCAATTACCGAATCTGGTGCAGTATATGTTTGGGGAGTTGGAGCAACTGATATTTTAGGAAATCCAATGAGAAGATCTCCTTATATTTATCTAGATGGAGATAGTCAACCAATCAAAGCAGTAAAAGCCATTGCAAATAGTACTAATTTAATGGTTCTGTTAGAAGATGGAACGATAAGAATTGAAGGAACTTTGGATGATGTAAGAGTATTTGCTCCTGCAGAATTAAAAGATGGTTCAATTGAAATTGTTCAAATTGCTCTTACATTACGAAATGCTTTTGCTGTGGATTCTAATGGTATTTTATATGCATGGGGTAGTGCAAGCGACAGCATGCTTGATACTTATATACCAACAGAAGCTTTAACAAATATCAAAGACCTTCAATCAGGATATCAACACGTTGTAGTACTTACAAACGATGGGAATGTATATTCTTGGGGAGATAATTCTTTAGGTCAAATAGATATTCCAGAAAAGTTATCAAATGTTGATGAAATCTTTGTTAATTCATTCCAAAATTATGCTATTTCAGATGGTGAAATTACCGCTTGGGGTAATCATGGATTCATTCTTGGAACTGATGAACAAGGTAGAAACTTTGTAACACAATTAATTCATGGTGGAAAAGTTACTTTAACCGTAGGTGCCGTAGCAGTTATTATTTCTGTTGTAATTGGAGTAACGGTAGGACTAACCGCTGGATACTTTGGTGGAAAAGTCGACAATTTATTAATGCGTTTTGCTGAAATTGTATCTTCTTTCCCATTCTTACCATTTGCAATTACATTATCTGCACTTCTAATAGAAACTGCAACAACAGAAATTCAGAGAATGATGATGATTATGGTTATTTTAGGTGTCTTATCTTGGCCAGGATTATCTCGTTTGATTCGTGGACAAATTTTATCTGAGCGTGAAAGAGATTATGTTATGGCTGCAAAAGCGCTTGGAATCAAACAAAAACATATTATTTGGAGACATATTTTCCCAGCAGTTACAAGTATTGTAATTGTTAACTTAACACTTGGGTATGCAGGCTCTCTTTTAACAGAAGCAGGACTTTCTTTCTTAGGCTTTGGCGTTCAAAAACCAAATCCATCTTGGGGGAATATTTTAACAGCTGCTCAAAATACAGATGTTATTCGTACATATTGGTGGCGTTGGGTGCTACCTGGTCTTTGCATTATTATTGCCGCATTAAGTATAAATTTAATTGGTGATGCACTACGTGATGCAATGGATCCAAGAAATAATGAGCGATAGGAGGTATGGATAATGAGTTTATTAGAAATTAAAAATTTACATACTTATTTCAATACCCGAAAAGGATTAATTAAAGCCGCTAATGGTGTATCTTTGAAAGTTGAAGAAGGTAAAACGTTAGGAATTGTTGGGGAATCTGGAAGCGGAAAAAGTGTAACAGCTATGAGTATTCTACGTTTATTTGAACCCAATCAAAAAATTCATGAGGGTGAAGTTTGGTTTGAAGGAGAATTGATTTCCGAAATTTCCGAAACGGAGATTCGCAAAATCCGTGGGAATCGAATTTCTGTTATTTTCCAAGAACCAATGACTAGTTTGAACCCTGTTTTAACTGTTACAAGACAAATTAGTGAAGTATTAATGCTTCATAGAAACATGTCAAAAGAAGAAGCTCATCTAAAAACGATTGATCTTTTAGCGTCGGTTGGGATTTCAAATCCAGATAAGATTGCTAAAGTATATTCTTTCCAATTATCCGGAGGAATGAGTCAACGCGTTATGATAGCAATGGCACTTGCTTGTAGGCCTAAATTACTGATTGCAGACGAACCTACAACAGCACTAGATGTAACAATTCAAGCACAAATCCTTAAACTAATGAATGATCTAAAAAGAGAATTAGGAACTTCTATTATCTTCGTGACTCATGATTTAGGTGTTATCAACGAAATGGCTGATGATGTTGCAGTAATGTATTGTGGACAAGTTGTCGAGAATGCTTCAGCAAAAATTATTTTTGGACCTAATCCAAAATATTCACATCCATATACTGAAGGATTAATGCTTTCCATTCCTAGATTAAGCGACAAAAAAGGAAGGAAATTAGAAGTAATTCCTGGAACCGTTCCACATCCACTTGATTTACCTGAGGGATGTAAGTTCGCTCCAAGATGCAAATATGCTACTTCAAAATGTCAAAAAGAAGAACCTGAGTACATTGAAGTTGGACCTGAACACTTTGTACGTTGTTTCTATCCGGAAAGTGAGGTGCGTATAAATGGAAAAAAAGAAGCTAAGTAAAGAACCGTTAATTGAAGTTCGAAAACTTAAAAAATACTTTCCTTTAAAACGCAATTCATTCCTTGAACGAGGACAAATTTATGTTCGCGCTAACGAAGATGTATCCTTAACAATCTATAAGGGAGAAACTTTAGGATTAGTTGGAGAATCAGGATGTGGAAAAACAACCCTTGGGCGTGTCATTTTACAGTTATACCCACCAACTAGTGGATCTGTCGTTTACTATGGACCTTTATTTCAAGAAACCAAATTACAATACATAGTAGATGAAATTAAAAAATTTCCTACTTATCAAAGTAAAGCTGAAAATTTATACAATAAAAGCCTTTTAATAGATCAAGATGTAGTAACTCTAACCGCTACATTAAAAGAGTATGACATTACGCAACCTCAAGAAAAAGACGTTGTTGACAAAAAAAGAGTGAGTTTAGATAAAAAAATCAAGAAAAAAATTATGGCATCAAAGTATCTTAAAATGCGTGCTTCAAGACTTTTAAGAGAAGCTTCACGCGTTGGAGGATGTCTTATCCTTGAAGAAAACATTGATGAAATAACAGAATTATTGCTTCAAGCAGCTGATTTAGTTAAGAATAATGGTGATTTTTTAGTAGGGCTTGATGGAAGAGAACTTCCTCATTTTTCGCCTAAGTTAAAAGCTATCTTTAATAAAGTGATTGGTTTTAAAGGAAAGAATGTTAAAGCCATTACAGAACGTACTTTAGACCCAGAATACCAAGCGAAACTTGAAAATAATCGTGAGACTGGGGTTATGTTACAACTTCTAGATAAAGAAGAAGTGCGTCAATTAAGAAGAAAATTGCAAATTATTTTCCAAGACCCTTATTCATCTCTTGATTCAAGAATGACAATTGGTCAAATAATTGGAGAAGCTGTTACAGAACACGGGTTATACAAAAGAGGATCACAAGAATTAGAAGATTATGTTTTGGATACGATGTCAAAATGTGGTTTAGACCATTACATGCTTCACCGTTATCCTCATCAATTTTCTGGTGGGCAAAGACAAAGAGTTGGAATTGCAAGAGCCTTAGCTTTAAAACCTGATTTTGTAGTTTGTGATGAAGCTGTAAGTGCACTTGATGTTTCGATTCAATCTCAAATAATTAATTTACTTATGGAATTAAAAAAAGACGAAGACCTTACTTATTTGTTTATATCTCATGATTTGAGTGTTATTAAGCACATAAGTGATCGTATTGGAGTTATGTATTTAGGAAATCTTGTTGAACTTGGAGATTCAGAAGAAATTTATGAAAATCCTCTTCATCCATATACTAAAGCATTACTTTCCGCCATTCCTACAACTGATGAAGTAAAAGGAACTAGAATTATTATTGAAGGAGATATTCCATCAAACATATTTCCACCTTCTGGATGTAAATTTAGAACACGTTGCCCTTTAGCTAGAGAACGTTGTGCAAATGAACAACCACTTTACAGAGAAATTTCTAAAGGCCATCATGTGGCTTGCCATTATTATGAAGAAACGAAGGATATGAAATAATAAATGAGAGATAGAGAAACACGTGAAGAAAAGGAAAGAAAATTTGCCTTAGCAAAAAAAAACCTAGAGGAAACTCCACCCGAAAAAAATGATGTTTTAGCATTGATTATCGCTGGATTTCTTGTTTTTCTTCCTGTTCTCATCATAATTTTATCTGTATTTATTATCGTTATTGCTTTAATATTTTTATAATTCTTACCGGGTGAAGATTAACAGTCTTCACCTTTTTTTTCTCAAATTGTAATATAAAAAAGAGCTAATAAATTTTAGCTCTTTTTGTATCGTATGTTAAAAGTGTTATAAAATTAAACTTTTTGAATAAAGGAATACCCAACAATTTCATCAGTTTTATAAGAATCTTTAGCAAGATTTTTTGTAATAAATGATTGAATTTCATCAACTTTCAGGTCGTACATTTTTTCAATTTCATAATAAAAGATCGTAGGAGTTACATCAAGTAATTCCTTTAAAGTTGGAAGATGATTTGGCTCTAAAACAGTTCCTTCTTTCATAATCTTTAACAATGCCTTTTTATAGGTTTCGATCGTTCTTGCGCCAACAACTTTAATGCCTTCATTTTGTTTGTTTACAAAAACAACCGTTGGGAATCCGCTTACTCCTAAATCAATCATAGGTTGAAAGTTATCAAGTAATATCTTTTTACCCTCTTTAGAAAAAGCCAAATCGATAATAGGTTGATAAGGAACTTGAAGAGATTGAAGCATTTTGATTAATTCTTCTTTATTTGCAACATTCGTTTCAAATACAAAAGCTTTTTCTCTAACCATGCGAAGAAATGTTGCTGCTTTTATTTCATCTTGTTTTTTTAAGATTAAGTAAATGATGCTTGAAGGAAAAGATGAAGTGATGGGATTTTTATGCCAAACATTTGAATTCATAGGAATGTGGTAAAATAAACCAACGTCTTCCCAGTGAGATGCTTGAGATTTTGCCTCTTCGCCTTGTAAGTCTTGATAGTGATTTCCATCTTCAATCATTCCTCCCATAACAGTAATGATATTCAGATAGTCTTTATATTCAAGTTTGAATCGAGAAAGAGTTGAATCAAGTGCCCAGCAATGGGAACATAATGGATCAGTAAAGTAGTATAAATCAATTACATCTTTTTCCGATTTTAATGATTTAAAATCATCCTTTAATGATTCATCAGATGTGTTGAATTTTGATTCTTGGTTTAAAGTTTTATTCATTTTGGCTCCTAATATATATAATAATTAAATTCATAAAATGATTTTTATGTATTATCATTATAAATTATTTCTAAAGCATAGTCAAAAGAAATGCTTTTTAATGCTTAGGCCAAGAGATGTAGTTTCTAAGTGGTATAAATCGACAATAAACGATCTATTTTGGTAAAATCAATAAATCTAGATTCTCTTAAAATTTCTTTAGATTCACTAAAAATAACAATTGTTGGTACTGTAAAAATCAAGAATTGACCTTGAAACTCTAAAATATCTTCTAAATATAGTTGAAATAAAGGCACATTTTGATATGAACTCATTAATTCTTCTAGACGATTTGAAATTGGAACACATACATTGCATGTTTTCGTTTTTGCAATAATCACAACAATTTGATTTTTTATAATCTTTTGTAAATCTTGATAAGTTAGTATTGTTTGCATGATATCACCCGCTACAATATACCATAATTTATATTTTTTAGAAAGCAAATAGCTTTTCTTTAAAAAAAGTGTATTAAAATACCAATGCTTATACCTTTTATTAAAAAAAGTTGATATAATAAAAACAATGTTTCATAGATTTAATACATTTATACTGAAAAAGGAGATTTTTATGGAAATGGATGTTTTGGCAGTTGAAAGAAAGCTTTTAAAAAGAAATAAATGGACATATAGTGTTGGTGGAATTGGCCGAGACATGATTTATCAACTAGTCGCAACCTTTTTTATAACTTATGTACAATTTGCGGGATTAGGATTAAGTGCTGCTCAATTTTCTACTATCGGAATTTTATTGGTTATCGGTAGAGTGTGGGACGCTGTAAATGATCCAATCATGGGATCTATTGTTGAAAACACTCATTCAAAATGGGGAAAATTTAAACCTTGGATATTATTAGGTGCTATATTAACAAGTATTGTTATATTATTTATGTTTAATTTTAGGCCAAGTGGATGGGGATTTGTAGTTTTCTTTGGTGTCATTTATTTATTATGGGAAATGTCTTTTACTTTAAATGATATCCCATATTGGTCTTTACTTCCAAATCTTGCAAGAGAGAAAAAGAACAGAGATCAACTTACAACAATGGTTGTTGTTTTTGCAGGAGTTGGAGCCTTTTTAGCCAATGCTATTATCAGTTTTACAACGGTTGGTAATGCAGTACAAGGGTATAAAATGATTTCAATAACATTTGCAATCTTTTTCATGGCATGTACATTATTAACTGTATTAGGAGTTAAAGAGCCAAAAGAAGATATTAAAGAAAAACCCGAAAATATTTCTATAAAGAAAATGTTTTCTGTTATTAAAAATAACAAACAATTATTATGGTCAGCACTTAGTTTAATGTTTTATAGTGTGGGATCAGGATTATTAGTTGCATTAGGGTATAACTTTTTCTATTTAGAATTAGGATATAATGGAACACTTGTCTTAATCTTTGTCGCAACATTTGGTGTAAGTAATATTTTAATTCAAAGCTTTTATGCTTCCTTTGCAAAAAAATATACTAGGAAACAATTAACATTTTATAGCTTTATTTTGCTTGGAGTCGGATATCTATTACTTTTAGTAATGGGATATATTCCTTTCTTACCAGTTCATATAGTGACAGTTTGTTTTTTTGGAGCTTTAGTATTTAGTGGACAAGCTATATTTTACATGGTTATTATTGTAAATATGACAAATACCATTGAGTACAATGAGTATAAAACAGGAAATAGAAATGAATCTGTCATCTTTTCATTAAGACCTTTTGTAGCTAAATTTTCAAGTGCTTTACAACAAGGAGTTGTTACTCTTGTACTTGTTGTTTCTGGCATTTATGCACTTAGTCAAAACATAAGCCAATTAGAAGCTCAAAAAGACGTGTTCGACCAATTGGAGTATTCAGATCAAATCATTTATCAACAAAACATAATGGATAGAGATATCATTTTAGATGAAGTAGACATGGATGAAACTGAAAAAGTGGCTGTATATGACGCTTTAGCCCTTGTCGAATACGTAGATGAAGATGTTGATGGTAGATTTGAGATGATAATAAATGATGCAGCAGATTCTGCTTTTAAAGCTCAAGCAACTCCTTCGATGAGAATTCTATTAAGAATTTCAATTACAATTATACCAATAGGATTGATTTTTTGTTCTTATTACATTTTAAAGAAAAAATTTATTATTTCGGAAGAATATTATGAACAAATTACGCTAGAAATTTTAGAAAAACAAAAGCAATTAGCTGAAAAATTAGAAATAACTGATAAATAATATTTTGAATAGAAATAGTGATTTATAAAAAAAGGAAGAGATAATTTGATATATATTATATCTGGTGTTGCAAAATCAGGTAAAACGTATTTGACAAAGAAAATCCTGAAAAAACGACATATTTCATCATTTTCAACAGACTACTTAATGATGTCTTTATCTCTTGCAAATCCCAATTTAGGTGTTAATCATCTAGAAGATGATAAAATTGTTGCAAAGAATCTTGAACCTTACCTCTATTCAATGATTTCAACAATGATTCAAAATGGAATCGATTATTTAATAGAAGGAGTTCATTTTTACCCAGAATTTTCATATAGACTACTGACTGATTTTTCAGGTAAAATTAAATTAATTATGTTAGGATATGCCAAAGTAAACCCAATTGAAAAAGTAAGTGAATTGCAAAGATATCAAAACGATATAGAGAATTGTTGGTACAAAGATTACTCTTATGAAGAACTGAAAAATCTTGTTTTGTACTTAATTTCAGTTAGCAAAGAATTAAATAATCTTTGTTTAAAATTTGGCATTCAATACCATGAAATTACAAATATAAAGAAACAGTCAAATAAAATCATAAGAGAGTTATTTAAGAATTGATTATTGACATATTACTATAACAAAGGTAGAACATGCTTATAATTTCTTTGGGAGGGATTCTTATGCCAAGGCCACAAAAACCACGATTAATTTGTCAACTACCAGATCATAAAAATTATGGTCCATACAATCATAGTGGTCTAGAAATAAAAACAATAGTGCTTTTGCTAGATGAACTTGAAACCATTCGCTTAATTGATTTTGAAGGATGTAATCAAGAAGAAGCAGCAAATCAAATGAATGTCGCAAGAACGACGATTCAAAGAATTTATGGTGAAGCTAGAAAGAAAATCGCAGATTCATTAATTAATGGAAAACAAATTATTATTGAAGGCGGAGAATACATTCTTTGCAATAAAAATTGTGAAAAATGTTCAAAATCGAAAAGGTTTAGAAAAATTAACGATTAACTTTTAATTTTTTGTAAAAAAAACATATTAAAAAAGAGCTGAATTATCAGCTCTTTTCTTTATGGAATTAATTTAATTTCAATTTGAACGGGATTGTGATCGCTGTATTTAAAATTTTCATTTAACGTTTCTACGGACTCAATTTCAATATTGCTTGAAACAATAAAACCATCAATTAAGTAGTACTGATTACTTTCTTGGTTTTGTGTGTCGTAGGCTTTATTTAATAAACGACAACTAGGAGTTGATAAGTCAATTCCAAATTGGAAATCATTCTCTAAAAACCAATCTTCTTCCATAGGGTATGCTTGCCAGAAATCTTGATCTTTTAATTCGTAATAATAATTATACGAAAAAGAATCAATTCCATTATCAATAGAAGGAAGAATTTCAACGGCATCAGGGAAAGTTTGGTTAAAATCCCCACCTACAATTACATAATTTCCTGCATCCGTTTCATCTTTCATGATTTCTTTTAAAGCTTCCATTTCTTGTAAGCGCATTGTACCATCATCATAAGCAGATAAGTGAACGTTTATGACGATTAAAAATTGATCACTGTCTGCGATAGCAAGTCTTGAAACAACAATACATCTTTTTAAATTAGCTAAACTAATAGGCCAAGAAAAACTTCCTGGAAGTTGGTATCTTGTTGCTTCATCTACATTATAATTGATGAAACTAACAATTCCAGAATTAACAGAACCCATCATTTGTCCAAAGGTGAAAGGGAAAGGAACAAAAATGCATCTGTAATTATAGCCTAAAGTTACTGACATGCTTAATAATTCAGAATAAATAGAATATTGCAACGTATTATATGAACGATTTGAATCAACATCTACTTCCTGAAGCAAATAGATGTCTGCGTTAGAATTTGTTAAAATAGAGGAAATTCCATCAATATTTAAAGAAACCTCTGCTTCACTATCCATTCTTCCTTTGGTTCCGCCATCCATTGCGAAATCTTCTGTTTCGCTTAAAGAAGCATAACCGGTGTTAAATGTAAGAATACGTATGCTTTCATCCAAAACAACATAATTACTGGAAAGATCATCTAAGTTATTTTCAATTTCTAGTACAGTTTCATCCGCAGGACGATATTCGAAAATCTGAAGAGTTAATACAAAAATTACTGCAAATGAAAGTATTATTACAAGCAAGACAAATAGTGATTTTAATATTTTTTTAATCATAAACTTCCTCTTTAAGTTAAGTCATAGTATTATTATACACAAAAATTAATAGATTATAGATTAATTTTTGATAAATGTCTCTAAATAAATAAAACATTGTTATAATTAATATAGAAACTATTATTTAAAGAGGATAGTGAGACTTATGTCAAATCCGTTTTTGTATGTAGCTTTGGGTATTATTTCCATATTCATTTTTTTTGAGGTTAAAGGTAAAACATTAATTGCTTTTTTCTTAAAAGCATTAGCAAGTTTTAGTTTTATTGTCGTCTTTGTCTCTAATATATACAGTATCGTTAATGGACATTTTTTGTTTTTTGAAGGAAGTTCAAATAATGTCAGTATTCTTGGTAACGATTTTAGTTTTATTTTATTTTTGTTTTTAGGATTAATATGTGGCTTAATTGGAGATTTAGTTTTAGAATTAAGACCTTTTTGGAAAAAAGAAGAAGAACACCATATTATATTAGCTGGGGTTATTGCTTTTTCAATTGGACATCTCTTTTATTTAGCAGCGATTATTCGACTGAATCAATTTCATTATCAAGCAATCATTTTCTCGCTTTTTGTGAGTGTTTTAGTCTTTATTAGTGGGAAGTTGCTTAAACTGAACTGGAAAAAGTCAATCATTCCTTCCCTATTATATTCTTTTTTGATTTTCTTTATGATTGGAGAAACTATTTTCACAGCAATCGATTTTTCTTTTGATACTTTTTCAATATTCTTGATGATTGGAGCAATTTTGTTTGGAATCTCAGATTTGATATTATCTCAGATTTACTTTAAAAATCAAAACAAAGGAATATATATTATTACAAACCTTAGTTGTTATTATTTAGCACAATTATTGATTGCATCTTCAATCGTTTACTTATTTCAATAAAAACTAATTTATCAAGGAGGAAAACATTATATGGCAGATAGAATTACAATCCATGAAATGAACATGAAATCTCTTAATAATCGCAAGAAAATCATCCGAGTTTGTTTACCATCTGATTACGATACATCAAATGAATCTTATCCGGTTTTGTACATGCATGATGGACAAAATTTAAATGATCCTTCTAGTTATAGTGATTACTCTTGGGACATTCAACGAACGTTAGATCATTTACAAAATCAAAAAATAATATCTGGAATCATCGTTGTAGGAATTGATGCAGATTCAAAATATCGAATTCTTGAATATTCTCAGGAATTATCTCAAAAAGCAAAAAAATATTTACAAAAGAGTATGGCTCAAGAGGAAATTAAATCAGAAGGAAAAGAATATGCAAAGTTTATTGTACAAGATTTAAAACCTTTTATTGATAAAAATTATCGTACATTGCCTCAAAGAGAATTTACTGGAATGGCAGGAAGTTCTTGTGGAGGAAATATTTCGCTCTATATGGGAACCCAATACGATACTATTTTTAGTGTGATAGGCGCGTTCTCTCCTGCGTATTGGATTGTGAAACAAGATTTATTTTCTTTGATTAAACAAAAAAATTATTTTCAACCAATGATGATTTATTTTGATATGGGGACTAAAGAAGGGGCCTTTGGGTGTTTTACCTATTTAAAAGACACGAAACAAATGAAACAATTATTTCAAGATAAAAAATTAAATAGCATTAACTTCAAAATGGTTATTGAGAAAAAAGCGACACATACTGAATTATTCTGGCAATCAAGATTTCCTGAGTTTGTAAAATGGGGTTTTAAAAAAGTAAAATAATCGCATTATTTTACTTGAAGTATATGAGATATAGGAGTATAATTTAAAACAGTGTATAAGGAGATGAAAATTATGAAATTGGTAGTATATGTAATGAACGATACTTCTTTACTAGATAAATTTTTACATGAGTTAAATCAAAAAAACATTAAAGGTGCAACAATCTTAAATAGCACTGGAATGGCAAGAAAATTAATTGAAAATGATGATATGGCATTTATTGGGTCGCTTAAAGTATTATTTGACAATCCTAGAAAAGAATCCTACGTTATTCTCATGGCTTTACCAGATGAACAAGTTCCAATCGCTCTTCAAGTGATTGAAAAGATAGCCGGAGATTTATCTAGACCAAATTCAGGAATTGTCTTTACTTTACCGATTGACTATATCAAAGGATTAAAACAATAGAGGCGAATGACATTGAATATAACTGTTTTATTTTACTCAGGAATTATTATTGCAACAGGATTATTGTTTGGAAAAATTGCTAAATATGTGAAATTACCAAACGTTACAGGATACTTGGTAGGTGGATTATTAATAGGACCTAGTATCTTTAATATTATAAAAGAAGAAGCATTACCAGGATTAGAAATTGTATCCACAGTTGCGCTAGGTTTTATTGCTTTTTCAATCGGAAATGAACTGAAACTATCCTACTTCAAAAAAGTAGGACCAAGACCAATTATCATTGCTGTTTTTGAAGCATTATTTGGCGTGTTATTTGTTTTAGGGTCCGTTTTAATTTATTTTCTAATCATCGGACAATTAACGACAGAAAACTTTCGATTTGCACTTGTACTTGCAGCAATTGCAGCAGCTACAGCACCTGCAGCAACCCTTATGGTTGTAAGACAATATAAAGCCAAAGGGACATTAACGGATACTTTGTTAAGTGTAGTTGCGATTGATGATTCTGTAGCTATCATGTTGTTTGGAATTTGTGTTGCTATTGCCAATGCGATTGGACAATCAGCGAGCGAAGCTTCTGTTTTTGTTCAAATCACCGCTCCGTTTTTGGAGATACTTGTATCTTTAGGAATTGGTGGATTATTTGGAATCATATTGATATATGCGTGCAAATGGTTTACAGGTAGAGGCAATCGAATTAGCCTTGTGATTGCAACGATTTTCTTAACGATTTATATTGCAGATCTTTTAGGTGGATCATCTTTATTGGCTTGTATGATGGTTGGAGGATTATTTGCAAATGTTAGTAAGAAATACGAAGAAGTAAATGGTCTTGTGTATTTTGTTACACCACCTATTTTTATCATGTTTTTTGTGCTAAGTGGTGCAGAATTGAAATTATCGGTTTTATCCGTTGTGGGTATAATTGGAATTGTATACGTATTATTTAGGGTGTTCGGAAAAATATTTGGAGCTTGGTTTGGATCGAAAATTACTCATGCAGAGCCAAAAATTGCCAAGTATTTAGGATACGCCTTAGTGCCTCAGGCGGGAGTCGCTATTGGATTAAGTTTAATTGCAACACAAGTTTTAAATCCAGTGATGGGGGCTCAAATCCGAGCAATAGTTTTATCAGCTACTCTTATTTATGAGTTAACTGGACCAATTATTACGAAAATTATTCTAAAAAAAGCTGGAGAAATTGTAGTAACTGCATAAATTATGGAAGTTGGATTTTTCCAACTTCTTTTTTTTCAGATTGTATAAATTATGATTTTATGATACAATTTTGTTGATTAGGAGGACTTGAAAAATGATAGATTATGGAAAAGCAGTATGCTACTCAGGATATAGAGAAAATCAAAGTCCAATGATGAATAAATATCCGACATATAAACAAGTACTAGAGGATTTACAAATTTTAGAAAAATATTTCAATTACATTAGAATGTACGATATTTCAGAACACGTAAAGACCGTTTTACAAGTAATAAGAGAAAATAATATTTCATTAAAAGTAATGTTAGGAGTAGAACCAAGAGGAGAAATATCTAATCCAAATTGTCCTTGGGGAGGACTACATTCCATAGCTGAAATCGAACACAATAAAGTATTTAATTTTACTCAGTTAGACGGTGCAGCGCTTATCGCTAACGAATACAAAGACATCGTGTTTGCTGTTTCTGTAGGAAATGAATCTACTTCAGATTGGCACTCAAATTTAATGGAGCCATCTACAATTGCCAGTCATGCAAGGTATTTGAAATCTAAAATTAGTCAACCCATAACTTTTTGCGAAGGTGGATATTACTGGAAAACAAAAGGAAATGAAATTGCAAAAGAAGTTGACTTTATAAGCATACATTCTTACCCTTTGTGGTTAAGAGTTCCTCTTGAAAAAGCAGTAGAAACGACCCTTCGTGATTATCAAGAAAACAAAGATCTTTATCCTGACAAACAAATTATATTTACAGAATTTGGTTGGGCTTCCAAAGCAAATGAAAAAATGGATTCAACTCAAGCCAATGAAGAATTCCAAAGTATCTATTTTGAACAAATGGAAAAATGGAGCGAAACTTCTCAAGTAATCATGTTTGTTTTTGAAGCATTCGATGAACCTTGGAAGGGATCAAAGGATCTTTTAGAACCAGAGAAACATTGGGGTATTTTTAATGTGGATCGGACTCCAAAATTATATTATCAAAAACATAGCATGTTAAGAAAAGAGTGATGAAATTGAAAACAATTTTAATTGGTAAAATTGTTAATACACATGGATTAAAAGGAGAAGTCAAAGTTGTCGCGACGACAGATTTTAAAGATGAAAGATACAACCCTTTACATCCGTTGTATCTAAAACAAGGTGACATATCCGTAAAGGTACATGTAAAAAAATACAGAGTTCTTAAAGGATTTGATTTATTAACTTTTGAAGGGTTAGAAGATATAAATGCTGTAGAAAAATTTAAAGGATTTGATTTATATTCTGAAGATTTTGAAATAAAAGCATTACATCCAAATGAATTCCATGTTGATGATTTACTTCATTTACAAGTTTTTCAACAAGGAATTCTAAAAGGAACTGTCGTTCAAATCAAAGGGTTTCCTCAAGGAGATTACCTTGATGTATTAAAATTAGATAAGACGCATGCTCTTATTCCTTTTCGAGATGAATTTGTGCTTGTTGTAGATCTGAAAACGAAACGAATTGAAATTGTCGAAATGGAAGGATTATTATGAAAATTACCATTTTGAGCTTATTTCCAGAGATGTTTACAGGAATTTTTTCAGAATCGATTTTAAAAAGAGCACAAGAAGATAGTAAAGTATCTATTGAAATCATTAATTTTCGAGATTTTTCATTAGATAAACACAAAAAAGTAGATGATTATGCTTTTGGTGGAGGACCTGGAATGCTTTTATCGGTCGAACCCATTTATAATGCTTTGATTAGTATAGAAGGTTATTTTGATGCTTGGAAAATTTTACTTACGCCTCAAGGAATACCCTACCATCAAGAAGTTGCAAAAAAATACGCGCTAAAAGAGCATTTAATCCTAATATGTGGACATTATGAAGGCTTTGATGAACGAATTCGGGCTTTTGTGGATGAAGAAGTATCCATTGGTGATTTTGTTTTAACTGGCGGAGAAATCGCAGCTATGACAATTATTGATAGTGTCGTGAGACTTCTTCCGGATGTCTTAGGCTCAGAAGAATCTTTTACCCAAGATTCATTTTATGAAGGCTTACTTGAATATCCACAATATACAAGACCTCAAGAATTTATGGGAATAAAAGTACCAGACGTCTTAATCAGTGGAAATCATCAAGAAATCGAAAAATGGAGAAAAGAAGAATCATTAAAAAGAACAAAAGAAAGAAGACCAGACCTTCTTCAAAAAACAAAGAAAAAAGATTGATTTCAACTATAAATTATGATATAATACGTACCGCTGTTAAGAATAGCATTATCAATCCAATGTTCCGCTGGTTTTCTTCAAGAACGCTGGGTAAAAGTAGAGGAGTTGACCAATATGTCGCAGCAAATTATTTCGCAAGTTACACAGGAATTCATTAAGAATGATATTCCAACTTTCCGTCCTGGAGATACTGTAAAAGTATCAGTTAAGATTAAGGAAGGAAACCGTGAACGTATTCAAATTTTCGAAGGGCTTTGTATTAAAAAGCAAGGCGGAGGCGTTAGCGAAACATTTACCGTAAGAAAAATGTCTTATGGAATAGGTGTTGAAAGAACGTTTGCAGTTCATTCTCCCGTCATCGATAAAATTGAAGTTGCTCGTCACGGAAAAGTACGTCGTGCTCACTTGGGATACATTCGCGGATTATCTGCAAAAGCATCACGTATTAAAGAAAGAAGATAACATTTTAAAAAAAGACAATCATAAAATTGTCTTTTTTTCTTGAAATGTAACAAAATGAAAAATTTTCATAAAATAAGTCAAAGCCATTGAAACCACTTGTTTTTAATGGTAAAATATGACAAAAGAAAAGAAAGGGTTGGGATCATTATGAATAAAGCTACAATTTATAATGTTGCTTATGCCGCAAATGTATCGCTTGCAACGGTTTCAAGAACCTTGAATAATCCACAAAAGGTTAAACCAGAAACAAGAGATAGAGTGCTTCGCATCATTAAAGAACTAGGATACAAACCCAATGCTTTCGCTAAAGGTCTAGCAAGCAAGAAGAGTACAACGGTAGCTGTGATTGTGCCAGACATGTCGAGAGCATCGGTCGCGGAAATGCTTAATGGAATTGCTGTTGAAGCTCGCAAATATAATTATTCACTGTTGATTTATGTTTTAAAAGATGAAAAACTTGAAGAATCAGAAATGCTAAAAGAAGTTGTTGCAAGTCAAGTAGATGGAATCTTATATTTAAATGATGAAATTAATGAGCAACAATATACAATGCTAAATATCATTCAAGATGAATACAAAGTACCAATTGTATTAGCAAACACACTATATCCTTATGATAATAAACTAGTTACAGTATGTATTGACTACTTTAAAGCCGCTTATGAAATTACAAGTAGATTAATTCAAGCAGGTAGAAAAAACATCTATCTTTTGACTACAGCTAGAAAATACATGGTAAATGATTTAAAAGAAGAAGGATATTTAAAAGCAGTCAAAGAAGCAAATTTAGATACAAATATTATTCGCACAAGCGGAGATATCATTGTCAACACGGTTCATTTCAATGAATTATTTAAAGATGTAGGTAAACAAATTGATGGAGTGATTGCCGTAAGAGATTCTATCGCAGTATCGTTTATCAATACTATGATTGAAAAAGGCAAACATATTCCAAAAGACATAAGTGTTTATGGATTCCAAAACACTAAATATGCATCTCTTTGTAGACCAAAATTATCTTGTGTAGATATCCCAATTATTGATATTGGCGCAAAAGCGATGGCTTTATTAAAACGAGAAATCGATGGAGATTCTGTTGAAGTAAAATTTAATGTATTGCCACATAACATTATTGAACGAAATACAACTAAATAAAACAAAGAGTAAGCTAAGTAAGATCTATTAAGATACATATTAGAGATTTGGTGGGTGGTGAAAACCAAAATCTTTTTAGAACTGAAATACACTTATGAGTTTCTGGAAAACAGACGGTAAATCCGTTATCTTTTGAAGTGCACTTAGGTGAATTAAGGTGGTACCGCGGTTTAAATCGTCCTTTATATTAAGGGGCGATTTTTCTTTTATTTTAGAGTTATTTTAGAAAGGGTGGAGACTATGAACTTATTTGAAGATTTAAAATGGAGAGGATTAGTATATGATACAACCGATCCAAATGTAGAAAACGTATTAAATAACGAAAAATTAACATTCTATTTGGGTGCTGACCCAACAGCAGATAGTTTACATGTAGGGCATCTTTTAGCATACTTAGTTGCGAAAAGGTTGATGGATTATGGGCATAAACCAATCCTGTTAATCGGTGGAGGAACTGGATTAATTGGAGATCCAAGTTTTAAAAGTCAAGAACGTCAATTGTTAACAATAGAAGAATCGCTGAAAAATGGCGAAGGAATCTTAAAGCAAGTTAAAAACTTGCTTCCAACAGCGTCTATGGTAAATAATTATGATTGGATTTCTTCTTTAAATGCCATTGAATTTTTAAGAGACATTGGAAAACATTTCAATGTATCCTATATGATGAGTAAAGATTCGGTGAAATCAAGAATAGAAAACGGTATCTCATTTACGGAATTCGCATATCAAATTGTACAAGCATGGGATTTTGAGTATTTATTTGCAAACAAAAACTGTAATATGCAAATAGGCGGACAAGATCAATGGGGAAACATTACTTCAGGTCTAGAATTGATACGCAAAATGCATGGGTTTGAAAGCAAAGCCTATGGGTTTACCTTTCCTCTTGTAACCAAAGCGGATGGAACGAAATTCGGGAAATCAGAGTCAGGGTCTGTATGGTTAGATTCTGCCCGAACTTCAGTTTATGATTTTTATCAATATTGGATTAATACAGCAGATGATGATGTTTTGATGCGCTTAAAACAATTTTCATTTTTATCGAGAGAAACCATTGAAGAATTAGAATTAGAGGTTAAAAAAAATCCGCATCTTCGAAATGCTCAAAAAAAATTAGCAGAAGAAGTAACGACTCTTGTTCATGGAGATGACGCTTATAAAGAAGCTTTGAAAATATCTGAAGCTTTATTTAGTGGAGAAATTAAAGATTTAACTGTTTCAGAAATCCGAATGGGTTTTAAAGAATTGTTGTCATTTGAAACTTCTAAAGAAGAATTGTTAGTGGATTTACTTCTGAAAGTGGATTTAGCTTCTTCTAAAAGACAAGCTCGTGAATTTATACAAAATGGAGCAATTACCATTAATGGAGAAAAAGAAACTAATCTAGATTTTGTCGTAATAAAAGCAAATGCCATAGGGAATACCTATACCATTCTTCGAAAAGGCAAGAAAAAATATGCAGTAGTTACGCACAAATAAAAAATGGAGTATAAACTCCATTTTTTTTATTCTTTACACGTGAAGATATTTTTTTTGATAGATAATTCTTAAAGCGTTTAAAACACATAAAAGAGCTACTCCAACATCGGCAAATATAGATAGCCACATCCACATAAATCCAATGGATGATAATACTAAGAAAATTAATTTGACCAACATAGAGAATACAATGTTTTCGGTTGCAATTCTTCTTGTCTTCTTCGCAATACGAATAGCTTTGTCTAATAAACGAATATCATTGTTGATAATTATAATATCAGAGACTTCAATTGCTAAATCGCTTGCAGACCCCATAGAAACGCCAATGTCAGCATTTTTAAGTAAAGGGGCGTCATTGATACCATCTCCAACAAAAAGACTTACAGAGTTGGTTCGAATGGCATTGAATTTTTCTAATTTTTGTTCTGGTAATAATTCAGCGTAATATTCAATTCCACCTAATTTATTTGCAATCTCTTTTGCAGATTCTTCGTTATCGCCTGTTAGCATAACTGTGTCGTATTTCTTTGTGAAAGAACGAATGGTCTCCATGGAAGTTTCTTTTAGCTCGTCTTTTACAACAACATAGCCTAAATATTTTCCATCTAATGCAATAAATGTATAGGATCCAACGGGTAGTTTTTCATCTTTTACTACGATATTATTGTTTTCTAAAAAGCGTCTACTTCCTGCAAGTAATGGAACTTTTCCAATTCGACCTTTTATTCCATAACCAGGAACTTCTTCCACGTGCTTTACATCGTAGATTGGTTTTTTATTATAATCTACTATTGCTTCCGCAATAGGATGATTTGAAAATCGTTCAATTGAAGCGGCAACTCTTAAGGTTTCTTCATCTGTAAACTCTTGTACAAAGAATGACCCATAGGTTAAAGTGCCTGTTTTATCCAAAGCAATTGTTTGGACATCGGTTAAGGTATGTAAATAAGTAGAACCTTTAAATAATATACCATTTTTGGCCGCAGAGCCAATTCCTGCATAATAAGATAATGGAACAGATAATACCAAAGAACAAGGGCAAGAAATGACTAAGAAAATAGCTGCTCTGTAAATATATCCAGTGTCTGTAGATACATGAGTGGGGTCAAAAATTAGTCCGTATATTACTAGCAAAGATGCTAAGCCTACAACAATTGGAGTGTATATCCTAGCGAATTTTGTGATGAACATTTCAGGTTTTGACTTATTGTTTGTGGAATTTTCAATTAAATCAATAATCTTTGCAAGAGTAGAATCATTATATTCTTTCATTGCTTTTATATGAATGACGTTACCAACGTTTATATTTCCACTTAAGATTTCAGAACCAACATCAACTCTTTTTAATTTGGTTTCTCCAGTAAGTTCACTTGTGTTTAAACTCGAAGAACCAAGAATGACTTCTCCATCAACTGGAATTCTTTCCCCATTTTTAATCACTAGAATATCGCCTATTTTGATTTGCAAGGGATCTTTAACAATAATCTTATTATCGATTAAAACATTCGCGTATTCTACTTTAATATTCATTAAGGAAGAAATCTCATTTTTTGATTTTTGAACAGCTCTAGATTGAAGATGTTCTCCAATAGAATAGAGAATAACAACTGCAATGCTTTCTTCAAATTTACCAATAAACATTGCGGCAAAGGTAGCAATAATCATTAAAGTGTTTTCATTTAAAATATTAAAATTTCGAATTCCTTTCATTTGTAAAACAACTAATTTAGAAATTAAAAAAGAGTATCCAATCCAATAAAGAATCGTGATAGTTAAATCATCAAGAGAAAGATAATTTGTATCCAGTATCTTATTTATTAAAGGAAAAACTCGGTAGGAGAAGAAAGCGAAAAGAATGATAATCATTCCGATAAGTACCAAAAGATATTCTTTTAAAAAGTTCGGTTTTTTAATTTGAATTTTCTGTTCAAAATAATGTGTAATGATGTTATCTTCTAATAAATCAACGATACTTTTTATATCTTTTAGTGCTTTATCTTCATTATAGTCTTCTTTAAAATCGACCATTAAAATTTGGTTTGCATAATTAAAACTTGCACTATTTACATATGGAAGTCTTGAAGTTCTTCTTTCGACTTTAGCAATGCAATTTGAACAAGTTAAGTTCTTCATTACAATTTTTCGTATCATATATATGTACTCCTTAGATGAAAGGCTCTAATATGGATTGTTTTTGATTTTACACCTTATTCTTATTATACGTTTTAAAAGCAAATTGTCAAATACTTCTAGAGTATCTTGACAGAAATTCAACATAAAGCTTTTCCATTCTTAGTGTTTGCAAATGAGGCTTCATGTGATAGAATAGTATAGGTGAGGAGTTGAGTATATGGACTGGTTAAAAATCGCAAAAACATACGAAGAAGAATTTATTGAAAAAACAAGAATTTTGTTACAAATACCAACAGTACTAGAAAAATTTGAACCAAATAATTTAGAAGCGCCTTTTGGAATTTTGATTAGAAAGGCATTGGATTATATGCTAACAATGGCAGAAATTGATGGATTTACTACAAAAGACGTTTATCATTATGCTGGTCACATTGAAATGGGAGAAGGAAAAGAAGTTTTAGGAATTCTCGGTCATTTAGATGTTGTCCCAGCAGGTGGGAAGTGGGACGTACCTCCCTTTAGTGCGACTGTAAAAGACGGTAAAATTATCGCTCGCGGAGCAATGGATGATAAAGGACCTACAATCGCAGCTTATATTGCAATGAGAATGATTAAAGATCAAAAAATTACATTAAATAAAAAAGTCAGGTTAATCTTAGGCTGTGATGAAGAATCAGGTATGAGAGGAATTAATACGTATTTAGAACACGAACAAATGCCTGATATCGGGTTTGCTCCTGATGCAGATTTTCCATTAATTTATGGAGAAAAGGGTATTTTCAGTTTTGATGTTGAAGGAATTGAAAATGATGATTTAATCGAATCAATGTCTGCTGGAGAACGATATAATATTGTACCCGATATGTGCCAAGTTGTGCTGAAAAGAAATATGGAACTTGAATTTAAATCATATTTATTACAACACAATTATCAAGGAGAAACTGTAGGAAACACTTATACAATCTATGGGAAAAACGCTCATGCTGCTTGGCCACATTTAGGAGTCAATGCGATTTTCCTTATGAGTAATTTTCTTAAAAATCATACCCAAAGTGCTTTGATTCAATATATCAATAAGTATTTACTTTTTGATCATTTAGGTGCCAAGCTTGGCATAAATCATTTTGACGAAGAAATGAAAGAATTAACCATTAATACTGCTTTGATTCAATATAAAAACAATTCATTTAAAATAGGTTGCAACATTCGTTATCCCAAAGGAATTCATTTCCAAACAATGACAAACTTAATTGAAAAGAGCGCAAAATATTTTAACCTAAAGTATCTTGCTCATGAAAACTCTCCTTTTCATTATGTCTCTCCAAAAGATCCTTTAATCATTACGTTATATAACGCTTATCAAAAATATACGAATGATTTTGAAACACCAATGCTGACAATTGGTGGAGGAACCTATGCAAGAAGGTTAAAAAAAGCAGTTGCTTTTGGACCTAACTTTCCTAAAAACGAAGATTTAGCACATCAACCTAATGAGTATTTAATAATAGAAGATATGTTAATTGCTGCAGCTATCTATGCTGAAAGCATTGAAAAATTAGCTGGAGTTTAATAAGGTATGCGTTTAAGAAAAATTCAATATGCAAGTTCCTTTATTAATGAACATCCAGAATTTATGATATTAGATCCTGAAAATCAAAAAGGGAAATGGCAAGAACGATTTTTTAAAAATCAACCAATTTATATTGAAATTGGTTGTGGGAAAGGCCAATTTATTATTGAAATGGCTAAAATGTTTCCAAACATTAATTTTATTGCCATTGAAAAATATGATTCTGTTATTATAAGAGTTTTAGAAAAGGTTTTAACTTTTCCATTACCAAATCTATTGTTACTTCAAGTAGACGCAGAAAAAATAGATATGTATTTTGCTAAAGACGAAGTGTCAAGAATTTACTTAAATTTCTCTGACCCTTGGCCAAAAAAACGAAAAGAGAAAAAACGATTAACCAATCCTTTATTTCTTGTAAAATACAAACAAATTTTAACAAATAATTCTTTAATTTTCTTTAAATCAGATAACTATTCTTTGTTTGAATATTCGATGATGAAATTTAATGAAGATCCAGATTTTAACATTATATTAATCAGTTTAGATTTGTATCATGAGAAGAATTTGTTTAACATTCAAACAGAATTTGAGATGAAATTTGTTGAAATGGGAAAGCCAATATATTATATACAAGTTACATATGAAAAGGAGTTATCATGATGAAAGAAATGTACCGAGAATTAGTTGATCTTCCTGGAGTCGCAAGTCACGAGAAGTATATAAGAAAATACGTTAAAAATCGGTTAGAAAAAGTAAGTGAAACAATTTATCAAGACAAAATCGGTTCTGTCTTTGGAAGTATAAATGAATCGAAATATGGTCCCAAAATTATGATTGCTGGTCATATGGACGAAGTGGGAGCCATGGTGACAAATATTACGGATAAAGGGTTCATTAAAATGATTCCAATTGGGTCAATTAATGCACCAGTTGCACTTTCTCAACATATGAATATCGTACTGGATGATGGATCATTTTGCCCTGGAGTTGTTGGAGCAAAACCACCACATTTATTAAGAGACGATACTTCCAAACAAGTAAGCAGTTTCGAGGACTTTTTATTGGATATTGGCGCAGATTCTAAAAAGCATGCGATTGATTTAGGCGTAAAAATTGGGCAACAAATTGTTTTTGAAAACAACTACAAAGTAACAAAAGATGGTAAAAAAATCTTCTCAAAAGCTTGGGATGACCGATTTGGGACTGCAATGGCTATTGACATCCTTGAAACGGTAAATAAAGATGATATTCCTTGTCAATTATATGCTGGAGCGAATGTTCAAGAAGAAGTAGGCCTAAGAGGAGCTAAAACATCATCTTATATGATAAAACCAGATTTATTTATCGCAGTAGATTGTTCCCCTTGTTCTGACACATTTGAAGACTCAGAAGTAGGAGGATCATTAGGAAAAGGATTCATGATTCGTTTTTATGATCCTAGATGTATTATGCATCAAGGAATGAAACAATTTATTGAAGAAACTGCAAAAAAACATGACATTCCTTTTCAATATTACAAATCTATGGGTGGAACAGATGCTGCAGAAGTTCAATTATCTGGAGACGGGGTCTTAGTATGTACCATAGGAATGCCCGCTCGATACATTCATTCAACGACTTCTATGATTCATATTGATGATTACGAAGCGGTGAAAAAAATTATTTTAGCAATGCTTAAAGAACTTGATTTTAATAAGGTTGAAGAAATTAAGAAAAACGTTTAGCCTTTTAAAATAAATAACTTATGAGACCACTTAAGTGGCTTGGAAAGGGAAAAAAATGAAAACAAAAGTAATTAAAAGCAACAAACAAAAGATTCGTGAAATGACGATTTTAGCAATGTTTATCGCAATCATTGCCATCATGGGATTTATCCCAAATTTAGGATTTATAACCATAGGGCTTATTAGTTATACAATCATTCCAATTCCTGTTTTAATTGGAGGAGTATTGCTAGGGAGAAAAAGCGCAATTTGGTTAGGACTTGCATTTGGAGTTGTTTCTATGATAAGAGGAGCAACTAGTGCAGGGTTTGATTATTTGTTTATCTTTCCTTGGGTTTCGGTTTTACCAAGATTTATTTTTGGGTTAGTTATCTATGATATTTATCGTTTTTTCTTAAAAGTGATTCGCATCCGCTTTGTAGCACTAGTTGTCAGTTTCTTTATTCTGTCAATGATTCATTCACTTTTAGTACTACCAATGCTTGTAACAGCATTTCCAATTATTCTTGGGAACGCAAATATGGGCTCAATCGTTGGTTCAGAAGTTTTAGCTTTTATTTCTGATTCTTCTTCTTTAAGCGCATCAATAAAGTTAATTTTTGGAATACTAATTTCGAATAGTCTCATTGAAGCACTTTTAGCTGCATCCATTGGATCTATTATTGCGGATAGATTAATTGCTTTTCGTTTGCTAGATACAAATAATATGGAGACAGGTGAAGAATAATGCTAGCTTTAATTGATATTGGTAATTCATCTATCGCATTAAGTATTTCTTTAACTGGGGATAAAATCGACAAAGTTTATCGCATTAATACCGAAAAATCAAAATCTTCAGATGAATATGCGTTAATTCTAAATGAACTATTTGAATCGGTAGATAAAGCCGTGATTTCTTCGGTAGTTCCAGAATTAAATGATGTTTTTAAAGACTACTTTTTTCGACGTTTTGGAATTATTCCTATTTTTTTAGGAATGGGAGTAAAAACTGGGATCAAAATCAATTCCGATAACCCAAAAGAAGTGGGAGGCGATTTGATTGCGAATGCTGTTGCAGCAACCGAACTTTACAATCCAACTTGTCTTATAATCGATTTAGGAACAGCGACGACTTTTACTTACGTTGAAAACTGTAATTTAAAAGGCGTAATTATTGCACCGGGCCTTACAACTAGTAGAAATGCTCTCATTACGAAAACATCTTTACTGCCACAAGTGGAGTTAGAAGCGCCAACTAAATTACTTGGGACTACCTCAAGCGATTGTATAAAATCTGGATTAATCTATGGACACGCATCCATGATTGATGGAATGATTTTACGAATCAAGAATAAAGTTAACAATCCAAATCTATTGGTTGTCATTACAGGGGGACATGCAAAACTGATATATCCTCATTGCCTTGAAAAAATGATAATAGATGAATTATTGATTTTAAAAGGGTTGTTACTCGTTGAAAAAAGAAATTCAGTGAAAAAGAATTAAAACCAATTTACAAAATGCACATTCTCTTGTGCATTTTTTTTCCTTTTGTGTTAGAATTAATTGATATTGTGGGGTGGATTTGTGAAAAAATTATTACTAATTGACGGAAATAATCTCTTGTTTCGATCCTATTATGCTACAGCAGCAATGGGAAATTTAATGCAAAATTCACAAGGAATCTATACCAATGGAATCTATGGTTTTATTAATGCCATTCAATCAATCATAAAAATGGATTTTACACATATTCTCGTTGCATTAGATACAAAAGAAAAAACAATTCGCCATGAACTGTTTGAAGAGTACAAAGGAAAAAGAAAAGAAACACCCTCTGAGTTGATTATGCAATTTCCATATATGAAAGAGTATTTAGACGTTCAAGGAATCAGCAGATATGAAAAAGATCGTTATGAAGCAGATGATATTATTGGATATCTTGTAAAACATCAAAAAGCCTTTTTTGATGAAATTGTTATTATGAGCAATGACCACGACTTATTGCAATTAATCGATGAAAACGTTAGTCAAATGATTTCAAAACGAGGACTCAGTGAAACAGAAGTTTACACTCCTAGGTATATGATTGAAAAACTTGGAATTCATCCCTATCAAATGACCGATTACAAAGGATTGGTCGGAGATCCTTCTGATAATATCCCAGGAATTCCAGGGATAGGAGACAAAACAGCCGTAAAATTATTGCAAGAATATGAAACACTTGAAAATGTCATTGAACATTCAGAAGAATTAAAAGGCAAATTAAAAGAAAAAGTCGTTACTTATCAAGAACAAGCACTCTTTTCTAAAAAATTAGCAACGATTGAACAAGATTTTGATAATGAATTAGAAATCGATACATTTGAATACACTGGATTTGATCAAGATAAATTAATTTCATTTTTTCAAAAAATGGAATTTCATTCTTTCTTAAAACGAATGAACTTGACTGTTCCCAAAAAGCACTCTCCTTATAAAGTTATTTACAATGCTTCTGAAATACAGTCCATATTAACATCTCCTATGAGTATTCATCTTGAATTAATGGGATCTAACTATCATAGTGCAGACAAAATTGGCTTTGGGCTACAAAGTGCCAAAGGCTTGTATTATATTCCTTACGTTCTTCTAAAGGAATCGGTGCCTTTTCAAAACTGGTTAAAAGATCCCAAACAAAAAAAACATACTTTTGACCTGAAACAGTTAAAAGTAGTTTTACTATGGGATGGGTTTGATATTGAAGGAGTAGAATTTGATTTATTGTTAGCTGCTTATTTAATCAATCCTAATTTTACAAAAGAAGACTTCAAAGTTATTGTGACTGGCTTTGATTATCAAGACATTCAATACGATGAAGAGATATATGGAAAAGGTTCTAAATTCTGTATTCCTGATAGTGAAGTTGTTATACCTCATATACTAAATAAAGTAAAAGCCATTTTTTCTTTGAGAAAAGAAATTATTGAAAAAATAGAACAATTTGGACAACTAAATCTTTTAAAACAAATCGAAATGCCTCTTGCGAATACTTTGGCAATCATGGAACATAGAGGAATTTTAATTGATCAAGAAAAACTATCTGAATTTGGAGAAAACTTACATTCAAGAATTCAAGATTTAGAAAAAAACATTTATGAGTTGAGTGATGAAGAATTTAATATAAATAGTCCTAAACAACTAGGGGTAGTTTTATTTGAAAAATTAGAATTACCTTATCAAAAAAAGAATAAGACAGGGTACTCAACCGATATATCTGTATTAAAACAATTAATGGATTTTCATCCAATTATTGCATATTTGATAGAGTATAGAAGTTTAACAAAACTGTATTCCACATACTATGAAGGCTTTAAAACAGCCCTTACACTAAAAAACGATTCTAGAATTCATACCATATACAAACAAGCATTGACTCAAACTGGACGCTTATCTTCTATCGAACCTAATTTACAAAACATTCCAATTAAAACAGAAGATGGAAAAGAACTTCGCAAAGTATTTGTATCAGAAGAAGGATGTTTGCTATATTCTTGTGATTATTCACAAATTGAACTTCGTGTGTTAGCAGAAATGGCTGATGTAACTAAGTTAAAAGAAGCTTTTAGGAATCAAGAAGACATCCATTCATCAACTGCAAAGTTAATTTTAAAAAAAGAGGAAGTATCTTCTTTAGAAAGAAGACAAGCCAAAGCAATCAATTTTGGAATTATTTACGGAAAGACAGCTTGGGGACTTTCAGAAGATTTGCAAATTTCTCCCAAACATGCAGAAAGATTTATTCAAAATTATTTTGATAATTATCCAGAAATTAAAGGTTTTATGGATAAGCAAATCGAAGATGCAAAAACAAAAGGATATGTCTTAACCATGTTTCAAAGAAGAAGATATATTCCTGAAGTCAACTCTAGCAATTATCAAATGCGTGAATTTGGGAAACGAATGGCAATGAACGCGCCTATTCAAGGAAGTGCTGCAGATATTCTTAAAATAGCCATGGTTTCCATTCAAGGCGCTCTTGAAGAAAAAAAATTAAAAACAAAATTGTTATTACAAATTCATGATGAACTCGTTTTTTCAGTACCAGAATCAGAAAAAGATCAGATTGAATTGTTAATAAAAGATAAAATGGAACACGCTGTAACCTTTTCATTTCCACTAGTGATTGATTCAAGTTTTGGCACCAATTTATTTGAGGTGAAATGACATGCCTGAATTACCAGAAGTCGAAACAATCAAGGAAACGCTCAAACTTCAAATTTTAAACAAAACGATTCATAACATTTTTGTATTTTATGATAAAATCATTACAAACAGTAGCGAAGAAGAATTTAAGAAAAAACTAATTGGAGAAACACTTATTGATATAAAACGATACGGAAAATATTTGTTTTTTATCTTTAATCATATTACGCTGGTATCGCATTTAAGAATGGAAGGGAAATATTTTCTTAAACCAAAGACAGATCCTTTTGAAAAACACGAGCATATTATTTTTGAATTCACAGATGGCTTAACGTTAAGATACCATGATGTGAGAAAATTTGGAACGATGGAACTCAAAGCAATCGGTGAAGAACTATCCGCAAAAGGAGTTTCAACATTAGGAATTGAACCTTTTGAATTAGAATTTACAAGTGAATATTTAAAAAATAAAATCCATAATTCTTCAAGGCCGATAAAAAGTTTATTATTGGATCAAACCATTGTTTGTGGACTTGGAAATATTTACGTAGATGAAGTGTTATTTTTATCGAAAATTCACCCCAAAACCCAAGGTAAAAACTTAAACGATTTCGATATTTCACAATTAATAGTCCAAACTCCAATTGTTTTAAATAAGGCTATTTTACTTGGAGGGACAACGATTAGAAGTTATGTGTCTAGTTTAGGAGTTTCTGGAAGATTTCAAAACGAATTGAATGTTCATACGTTAAAGGGAAAGTCCTGTAAAGTATGCTCTCAGGAAATAGTGAAAATAAAAGTTGGTGGAAGAGGTACCTATTTTTGTCCGACTTGCCAAATAAAAAGTGAGTGATACAATGAAAGTAATAGGATTAACAGGAGGCATTGCTTCAGGGAAATCAACCGTAGCCAATTGGTTTAAAGAAGCAAGTATACCCGTCATTGATTCGGATTTAGTCTATAAAGAACTATCAAAACCAAACGAAGTATTGTATAATAAAATTATAGATACATTTGGAAAAGAAATTTTAAAAAGTGATTTGACCATTAATTGGCCTATTTTAAGCGAAAAAGTTTTTCAAAACGAAGCTGATTTGGAAAAATTAAATCAACTTACTCATCCTTTGATTAAACATGAAATCATTTTGAAATTACAACACTTTCAATCTAAATCCATAAAAATGGTTGTAGTAGTTGTGCCTTTATTATTTGAAACCGATTTTGTTAATCTTTGTAATGACACTATTTGTGTTTATGTGAATCGAAAAACACAAATTGAGCGGCTTATGAAAAGAGATCATATTGATTTTGCTTTCGCTCTTAAAAAAATAAATTCACAAATGCCTTTAGAAAAGAAAAGAGATTTAGCTGATTTTGTGATTGATAATTTTAAAGAAGTAACAGATTCAAAAAATCAATTTGATCAAATATTGAAGAAATTAAGGAGTGAATAATATGGCAATTGCAGATTTTTTTTCGACATCCTGTGAAACAAGAGAACTTCATCAAAACGGACAATTACGAACAAGATATTATCGAAACAGCTTTAAACAATGTTTTGAAGCGTTGGAAGAACTAGCTAACAGAGAAATCCTTCAAGTTCGTGATGTAAATGAACATCACGGAGAAGTCTACTTGCTTGGAAATGGATATGATTGTATTGTTACAGTTATACAGCTATCCCCGATTGAAACAAGTGTCGATTTTAAAATAAATTATTTTAGTTTTATCGGTCTTAGCAGACCTAAAAAAAGAGCGATTCAGTTTTACAAGTTTTTAGATTCAGTTTTGAAATTTAAAGGTGTTTCTTTACACCCATAAGGAGGAACTTACTTGGACGGCATTAGAAGAAATGATCCATTTATCACTTATACAAAAGGAAATATTTCTGCGGCGGATTACCAAATTCTTTCTCTATTTTATCAACCAATCATTGGAGCTCAAGCTTATGTATTGTATATGACACTTTTAAGTTTGCTAGATCGTCAAAACCTTTGTTCTTCCACGTACTTACATTGTGATTTAGAATCTTTATTGAATATAAAACTTGATATTATCGAAAAAAATAGATATAAATTAGAAGCCATAGGTCTTTTAAATTCATACTATTTAAATGACCAATTTATATATGAAATTAAGCTTCCTCTTTCTGCACAAAGCTTTGTAAATGATGGAGTATTAGGGCAATATCTAATTGCAGCTATTACCAATGATCGTTTTAAAAAATTAATTGAAATCTTTAAACTTAAATTACCAAATAAAAAACAATATTTTAAAATATCAAAAGCGTTTAATGAAGTGTTTGCTTCCATTCACCAAGAAGATCCTTTAAATGAAAATCAGCTAATGTCTGGTAAAAAAGGAAATTCCATTAAAGTGAACCTAAGTGAATTTGATTGGAGATTATTTAAAGATAATATTCCAGAATCGTTTTTTCAAGTTCAAGATATTTCAGATGCTATCAAAGAAAAGATTAACAATCTTGCTTATATTTATGGACTCGATGAACTTGATATGAAAGAAGTATTTATTAAATCCATAGATAAAAACAAAGAAATCAATCTCAACAGATTAGCCGTTGAGGCAAGAGAACAATATCAAATTCTTTCAACCAATATCGAAAAAGCAAGTGAAAAAGCGGTAGAGCCTGAAATCAGAAATATACCGAGTGACCCAGCTGAATACTTTAAAATTGTTTCGCCAAGAGCATTGTTAAAAGAAATGGGCGAAGGAATGGTATCCACTGCTGATTTAAGAATTGTGGAACGATTAATTGAAGAAGTAGGACTTGATAAAGGTGTTGTTAATGTATTACTTGCTTATATTGCCAAAATTAAAGATGGAGTTTTACCTACCTATGATTATTTTCAAAAAGTAGGTCAAAATTGGAAGCGAAATCAAATTGATACCGTTGAATTAGCAATTGACTACGTTAGACATTTAGCAAGTGAAGCAGAGAAACGCAAAAATGGAACTGCTTCAGAATCAAAATACAAGAAAACAACCAAAAATAATCGCCCAGATATAGAAGTGGATTGGCTTGAAGATTATATGAAAACCATTAAGTAAAAAGAGGTGAAAAGTTATGAAAAAAATCAATGAATATTTGCATAACTATCCAGGCAAAAAAACATCTGACGATATGATTGATCGTTTACTTGAAGATCCAATTATTCGAAATTTTGTCATGAAACATGACTTGAAACACGAGACCATTTCCTCTGGAATTAATAATCTGCTTTCTTTTAAAGAATCAAAAGATATTTGTAATCAATGCACGGGACTTTATGATTGTAAATTGATAACAACAGGGATGACACCTACATTAAGATATTATCAAAATGACGTTATCTTAGAATTTACGAAGTGCAAGTATAATACTTCTGATGATTCAAAACTTAAAATCGATTCAATGTATGTTCCAAGAAAAGTGTTTAACGCTGATTTTAGTGATTTTGACTTAGTTGGCAAAGAACGAAAAGAGATTCACAATTATATAATTCGTTTTCTAAAAGAATACTCAAGAGATCATCCTATGAAAGGGATGTATTTGTCAGGGATATTTGGTTCAGGGAAAACATATATTTTAGCAGCTATGGCCAATGAACTTGCAAAACTGGGATATGAAATCATTTTTGCATACTATCCTGATTTAGTAAGAGAATTAAAATCGTCCATTGGATCAGGAGATTTAGAAGATAAAATTGAGAGATTGAAACGAGTTGACATCTTATTTTTAGATGACATAGGTGGAGAAGCACCAAGTCAATTTATCAGAGATGAAGTGTTAGGACCGATTTTACAACACCGGGTTCTAGACGAACTTCCAACGTTCTTTTCTTCCAATTTAAAAATGAAAGTGTTACTTGAAGCGATGCAAAATGATAATTCCATCATTGAGAAAACAAAATCATCTCGAATTTATGAACGTATTAAAGAACTATCCATTGAATTTGAAATTTCAGAAAAACCTACACACTTATCTTGACAAACAAGTTTGATGTTATATAATAGTATGTAAGATGAAATACTTTGAAGAGGACATGATTATTACTATACCCAAAGAAGCGATGATAGGTTGGTGTAAGCTATCAATTGTGGCATGTAATGATTACCACCTTGGAGTAGGCTTTTGAAAAAGTCCCGTTATCCAACGTTAAAGGAATAGAGTGCTAGATTTATCTAGAACAAAGGTGGTACCGCGAGTTAAATCGTCCTTTTTTAGGACGATTTTTGTATTTTAAGGAGTGCCTAATTAGATTATAAAACAAAATCATTAAAGAAACAAAAAATATAAAGAAGGGAATAATCAAACCATCTTATAAAGACGTTTTGATTATACAAGGATAATATGATTAAGATTAAATTTAAAGATGATTCAGTAAAAGAATTTGTGAAAGGAACAACTTCAGAAGACATTGCATCTTCTATTTCATCGTCTCTCAAAAAGAAATGTATTGTCGCAAAAGTTAATGGGGAATTTATCGATTTAAATCGCCCTATTTTTCAAGATGCTACTTTAGAATTAATTACAGACGAGGATGCCAATGCATTAGAAGTTTTGCGCCATTCTACAGCTCATTTATTAGCAGAAGCAGTTGTTTCTTTGTATCCACACGCAAAATTTGGGGTTGGTCCAAATATCGAAGAAGGCTTTTATTATGACATCGATTTAGGAGAAGATATTTTAACAGAATCTGATTTACCAAAAATTGAGAAGGCTATGCAAAAACTTGCAAGTCAAAATCAATTAATTGAAAGAAGAGAACTTTCAAAACAAGAAGCACTACTTTTTTTTAAAAACGATGAATACAAACTTGAATTAATCCGTGACTTGCCTGAATCTGAAATTATTTCTGTTTATTCTCAATCACATTTTACAGACTTATGTAGAGGGCCTCATCTTCCAAGTACAAAATGGATTAAAAATTTTAAATTATTAAGTCTTGCTGGCGCTTATTGGCGAGGAGACTCAAAAAACAAACAATTAACTCGGGTTTATGGAACAGCTTTCTTTCGTCCTCAAGAACTAGAAGAACATTTAGAGTTATTAGAAGAAAGAAAAAAAAGAGATCATCGGAAATTAGGGAAAGAACTCGACTTATTTATGTTAAGCGAATTTGGCCCTGGATTTCCATTTTGGCTACCAAATGGAATGATTTTACGACGTGAATTAGAAGATTTTTGGTATAAAGTACACATAAAAGAAGGGTATAAATTAATTCAAACCCCCATTTTACTAAATAAAGATTTATGGGTTATTTCAGGACATTGGGAAAACTATAGAGAAAATATGTATATTTCTGAAATTGATGATCAAGAATATGCCATTAAGCCTATGAATTGCCCAGGTGGAATGTTGGTTTATAAAAGAGATATCCATTCCTACAAGGATTTCCCTTTAAAAGTTGGAGAACTAGGTCTTGTACATCGCCACGAAGCAAGTGGAGCTTTAAATGGATTGTTTCGGGTTCGGAATTTTACTCAAGATGATGCACATATATTTATGACAGAAGACCAAATTGTAACCGAAGTCGCAAACCTTGTAAAATTATTTGAATATGTATACAGTGTTTTTCATTTAGATTACCATATTGAACTTTCAACTAGACCAAAAGACAAATTTATTGGTAAGATTGAGACGTGGGATAAAGCAGAAAAAGCTTTAGCGGATGCACTCAAATCTTTGAATAAAGATTATAAAGTAAATCCAGGAGATGGTGCATTTTATGGGCCTAAATTGGATTTTAAACTTCGCGATTCCATGAATCGAATCTGGCAATGTGGTACGATTCAACTTGATATGAATTTGCCAGAGAGATTTGATTTAGCTTATATCGATCATTTTGGAGAAAAACAAAGACCCGTTATGCTTCATAGAGCTTTATTTGGCTCAATTGAACGTTTTATAGGGATTTTAATAGAGCATTATGCTGGAGCATTTCCAACATGGTTAGCACCAGTTCAGGTAAAAGTTATTCCTGTAAACTTGATGTATCATGAAGCTTATTCAGATACGTTAGTAAAACGACTTATGGACGAAGATATTCGAGTTGAAAAAGATTTTAGGGATGAAAAATTGGGGTATAAAATAAGAGAAGCACAAACCAAAAAAATTCCTTATCAAATCGTAATTGGAGATCAAGAAGTAAATGATCAACTCGTAACGTATCGAAAATATGGACAAACAGATCAAGTTACTGTTTCAATTGATGAATTTATTAAAATGATAAAAAAAGAAATTAAAGAGAAATAAAAAAAACGGCTATCAGCCGTTTTTTTAATGTTTTACTTTTTTAAGCGTTAAAATTAAATCTTTATCAGGATCAATATAAATTGTTTTTTGATTACTGTAATGAACAAAACAACCCATTTCTCCAGGTATTTTCTTTACGTATTTCACTAAAGTATAATCAACTGGAACACTTGAAGAAAATCTAGATTTTGAATAATAGGCAGCTAAATTCGCTGCACTTCTAATCGTCGTTTCAGTTAAATCTTCAGAACTTCTAACAATTACGTGAGCCCCATGAGCTTCCTTTGTATGAAACCACCATTCATTATTTTTTGCAATTTTGTGAGTTAAATATTCATTTTGGAGATTGTTTTTTCCAACTAGAATGGTTGTGCTTGCTATATCAATGTAGGTATCATAATTTGGAATTCCTTTTTTTACTTTTTTACCTTTTGCCTTTATAAAACCTTGTGATATTAATTCAAGCGAGATTTCGTCTAAATCATTTAAGGAAGCCGTCTCAATTTGAGAAGTTAACAAATCAAAATAGTTTATTTGTTTTATTGTAAGTTGAATTTGTTTTTCGATATAGTGAATAGCTGTTTTACTTTTTTTGTATTTTTTAAAATAATGATTCGCATTTTGAATCGGGGATAATAATCGGTCTAATTCGATAATTAATTCTTCGTTGGTTTCATAATTAAAGGTTTTAAAAGAGGCATCCCCTTTTTTAAAAGAGTGTTGATTTTGAATAATCAATGCGCCTTTCATTCGAAATGCTTCACTGTTTTTAGCTGATTCTAGCTCCAAATACAATTTTTCAAGTTTTGAAATATTCTTTTCTAATTCTTTTTTCACAAACTGAAAAATGTTTTTAGAAACTTGTTTCATTTGTTCGATTTTGCTTGTTTCGTGGAAATACTCATCTAATAGTTCTGACAAAGTAGAAAAATATTGTTTTTTTCCAAGATTAAATACATCAAAATAATAAAATTTATGAGTTGGTTCACATAAATATAAAGTAGGATTAATTGGCTCTTTAGAAAAAGAAAGGAAGAGTTCAAATGGAGAAATTTCTTGTGTGCTTAATGATTGTATAAAGTACTTAGATAAAAGAGGCGAAAACCCTCTAAAGTTATTAATGAGATCTTTATAAGTAAAATCAGAGTGCGATTCAAAGTAATCTTTTATTGATTCGATATCAAGAGGATCCATTTTATCGTCTTGAGGAATGGGATAATGTACTCCTTTCAAAATAGTTCTTTCTTTTTCTTCAAAAGGACTAATGTGTTTATAAGAATCAATGATTATGCTATTAGCATCGGTAACAATTAGATTAGCATATCTACCCATAATTTCCATAATAAGATGATACTCTAATGTTTCTCCTATTTCATTTTGATTCTCTATTAATATTTGAATAATTCTATCAGAATTAATCAACGATATATTTTTAATAAACCCACCTTCAAGATACTTTCTTAATAACATACAAAAGCCTGTGGGGGAATCTGGTCGGTCAACAAAAAATTTAGTTAAATGAATTCTTGCAAGAGAAGTAGATAAAGAAATGTTTAATTGATAATTTTGTCCTCCTGCTCGAATCAAGAGTAAAAAATCAGTTTTAGTCAACTGATATATTTTTTGAATTCTTCCACCATTTAAAGAATGATTTAATTCTTCTGTCAAAAAATATAGAAATCTTCCATCTAAACTCATAAAATCACCATAACCATTATACCACAACCAGAAAAAACAAAAAAAAAATTTACTAATTTTCATATTTGTGGTATTATAAACAATAATGCCAATATTTTGGGGGAATCGGTATGAAGCTAAACGAACGCGGCTTGTTGGTTGTCATAAGTGGGCCGTCAGGTGTTGGAAAAGGAACAATCCGAAAAGCATTGTTTGAAATACCTGAAAATAATTTTTGTTATTCTGTTTCAATGACCTCAAGAAAGCCTAGACTAGGTGAAGTAGATGGCGTTGATTATTTTTTTGTGAGTCGTGAAGTATTTGAACAAAAAATTAAAGAAAATAAATTTTTAGAATATGCGATCTTTGTTGATGAATATTATGGAACTCCTTTGGATTTTGTAGAAGATAAATTGTCTCAAGGCAAAGAAGTGATAATTGAAATTGAAGTTCAAGGAGCTTTACAAGTAAGAGAAAAAATGTCAGAAGCTGTTTTCGTTTTTATTGTTCCGCCATCAAAACAAGTGCTTTTAGATCGTTTAACAAAAAGAGGAACAGAAAAAACACAAGATATTCAAAAAAGAGTCGATAAAGCCGAAAGAGAATATCATTTAGCGTACAAATATGATTACATCGTTGTAAATGATGATGTAGACAATGCAGCCGATCGAATTTTTGCTATTATTAGAGCAGAACATGCAAAAACAGAAAGATCTATTCACAAATATTATAAATTAATGGAGGGAAATACAAGTGGGGAATCGAAATAGTGAAGGACTTCGTTATCCTTCAATCGACGAATTATTATTAGTAATTGATTCAAAGTACAAGCTTGCTTATATTTCGGCAAAAAGAGCTAAAATTATCAAACAAGATAATTACTCCTCTGTTGAAAATAAGTGCGTAAAACCAGTTGGACAAGCGCTTGAAGAAATACTAGAAGGAAAAGTAAAAGCGGAATTTTAAAACAGTTGAGAGACTGTTTTTCTTTTTGATTTTTTTATTTTTCGCAATTTTATAGATAGAATTTATGATATAATGAAAGTAATGAATTTGGAGTTGATATGATGAATGACAAAATGGAAAAACTATTAAAATTAATGGAATTAAACGATTCCATTATTTCAGAATATGGGTCTCTTCAGTCGCTTGAAGTAGACGATATGACTTGTACTTGGATTTTTTCTTTTTTATTTGATAAACCAATTCCTATCTTACGATACAGGAATTTTATTTCTCATCTGCGAAATATCCCTGAGACTGTAAGTAGTGTTCATAAAATTGAATATACTGTTACATTTGAAGAATCAAATGATTCAGACTTAATGGACTATTATGAATATGTAATCGATTTTTTAACAGACGAAGACAAACGCATTTCTCCTTTGAAAGAATACCCTACCGATATTGAAAATAAAAACATTAAAATTTTAGTTCCTTATGGAGCTAAATCCGCCAGTATGTTTCGCAAAGAAATAGAAAATGAATTACATAAAAATGGGTTTCATGCTGTTGTCGAAATTCAAGTGGATGAATCCTGTAAACCCATAGAAGAACAAATCGCTAAAACAAGTCGCTCTTTTGTTGATTCAAATCAAGTTAGCACCATTTCAAAGCGAGCTGTTTACGAACAACTTTATGAAGACAAGCCAGTTGGGAACGATTTTTTTGCAATTAAAGATTTGCCTTATGATGAACAAGATTTAGAAGAATACAAAGCTAAAAATGGAAACAAAGCTAATTTTACACTTCAAGGAAATATAGTTAGCATTGAAATAAGAGAACTAAGATCTTCTTCACAAGCAAATATGATTATCTCAGATGGAGAGGATTCCATTTCTATTAAAAAACGACTTACATCTCCTGAGGATAAAACTTTTTGCAATGCAATCAAAGAAGGAACTGGACTTTTGGTTAATGGGTACGCTATCTATGATTCGTATTATGGAGAAGTCGTTATTAATGCAATTGGTCTTGCAAAATCTACGGATATTATTCCAAAATCGTTAAGAGAAGATGATGCAAAAGAAAAAAGAGTTGAATTACACATCCATACAAAGATGTCTTCTTTGGATGGGGTTAACACAATAACAGAATATGTGGAAAGGGCCAAAATTTGGGGACATACCGCAATTGGAGTTTGTGATCATGGTTCAGTTCAATCTTTTCCTGAACTCTTTCAATTGACGAAAGATCAATCCATTAAACCTTTATATGGATTAGAATTAACTTATGTTAATGACGAATCCGTTCGAATTACCAAAGGAGATGCCAATCAATTATTAAGTGATGCGACTTACGTGGTATTTGATATTGAAACGACAGGATTGTCCGTAATGTACGATACTTTAATTGAAATTGCTGGAGTAAAAATAAAAAACGGAGCTATCATTGGTGACTTTCAATCTTTTGTAAATCCTCAAAAAGAGTTATCGGATTTTACAACAAAGTTGACAGGAATTACAGCTTCAATGGTGAAAGATGCGCCGCTGATTTATACAGTATTAAAAGATTTTTATGAGTTTAGTAAAGATGCAATTCTTGTTGCTCATAATGCGGATTTTGATTTAGGACATATCTATTACAATTACAAAAACATAGGAGTGTTTAAAGGAATTCAACCATCAATTGACACTTTAACTTTAGCTAAAGCACTTTATCCGGATCGGAGCCGATATTCTTTAGACCAATTATGTCGTTTCTTAAAAGTTCCATTAAATGATCATCACCGAGCTATTAATGATGCAAAAGCAACCACTGAAGTATTTTTACACATGCTCAAAAAATTAAGAAAAGAAGGAATTCATCGTTTTAATGATATTAATTTACTAATAGATCCACAAAATGTACATAAATATCCTTATCCAAAGCACATCAATCTATTAGTTAAAAAACAAGAAGGATTAAAAAATTTATATAAAATTTTATCACAAGCTTTGACAGTTCACTTTGATAGAGATGGAAAAGTGGTTAAATCCAATTTAGATAAATTTCGAAAAGGAATATTAGTTTCTTCTGGATGTAGAAACTCTGATTTTTTTGAAATAGCTATGAATAAATCAAGAGAAGAATTATTAGAAGCAGCGAAATATTATGATTATTTAGAAGTACAGGCTCCTTCCACGTTTTCGTATATGCATCACCAAATGCCTAACTGGCAAAATGTGATTCAAGATGTTATAAAACGAATTGTAGAAGTGGGAGAAGATTTAAATATTTTAGTTTGTGCAACAGGAGATGTACATCACCTTGACCCATCTGATGTAAAATATCGAGAAATTATGATTAATACGCCACTTGTAGGTGGCGGAGGATTTCATAAGCTCTACAATGAAAAAGAAAAACCTTCTCAGTATTTTATGACAACCAATGAATTATTACAAGAATTTAAATTTTTAGGAGATGAAAAAGCATTTGAGTTGGTTGTAAAAAATCCAAATGTTATTGCTGAAAGTGTCGATGATATTCAGATTTTTCCTAAAAAATTATTTGTTCCTTCCGATGAATTTTTGGCCGAACAAGGTGTTCCTTCCATCAATATTAAAGTGGAAACTATGGCCCGTGAAAGAGCAGAAAAAATTTATGGGAATCCTCTTCCTTTGCTTGTGAAAAAAAGACTTGATGTTGAATTAGATAGCATCATAAAAAATCAATTTTCAACGGTGTATTATATCTCGCATTTGCTTGTAAAAAAATCACTGGATGATGGATATCTAGTTGGTTCAAGAGGATCGGTTGGTTCAAGTATTGTTGCGACATTTATGGATATTACTGAAGTAAATCCATTACCACCACATTATGTTTGTCCTAAGTGCCATTTTTCTGCCTTTAAGAAAACAGAAGAAGCAAGGACGCTTTATGGCACCAATGATTTCGAAAATCAAAACCAAAAATTATTGGATCGTACCGATAGTGGATGGGATTTGCCAAATCAACATTGTCCTGTTTGCGGGACTCCACTTCTAAAAGACGGACATGACATTCCTTTTGAAACCTTTTTAGGGTTTAAAGGTGATAAAGTTCCAGATATTGATTTGAATTTTTCAGGAGATTATCAAGGAACTGTCCATGAATACATTCGAAAATTATTTGGACAAAATTATGCATTCAGAGCAGGGACGATAGGAACTTGTGCTGCTAAAACTGCCTATGCAATGGTAAGAGATTACTACGAAAAAGCAAATAAATTATTAGAAGAAAATAATCAAAACCCCATTCGAATTCGTCGAGCTGAAATGGAACGATTAGCAAAAGGAATTGAAGGATCTAAAAAAACCAGTGGACAACACCCTGGGGGGATTGTGGTCGTGCCAAACAATCAAGAAATATATGATGTGACGCCAGTTCAATATCCAGGAGACTCACAAGACACTTCTTGGAAAACGACTCATTTTGATTATCATACGTTTGAAAATAATCTTTTTAAATTAGATGTATTGGGTCATGATGATCCCACAATGATTCGGTACTTAATGGATCTTGTAAAAAAAGAACCACTTGAATTCCCGTTTTCTGACCCGAAAGATATTCCTGTGGATGATAAAGAAGTATATCGACTACTTTCAGGAACAGATGTTATTGGTTTAACGTCTTCAGAAATCTCAAGTGAAGTAGCATCTTATGGTATACCGGAATTTGGAACTAATTTTGTTCGAGGTATGTTAAAAGATTCGAGACCACAAACGTTCTCTGAACTTGTTAAAATATCTGGATTATCTCATGGAACAGATGTTTGGAGTAGCAATGCTCAAGATTTAATTACAGGGCGAAGAAAAGAATTTGGTCGAGTTGATTTTAAGGACATTATTGGTTGTAGAGACGATATTATGGTTGATTTGATTGGTTATGGTATGCAACCAACCATGGCTTTTGAAATTATGGAGTTTGTTCGAAAGGGTAAAGCACCAGTAAATCCCGAAAAGTGGGCAATTTACGCAGATTTAATGAGACAAATTAATGTTCCAGAATGGTACATTTGGTCTTGTAGTAAAATTAAATATATGTTTCCAAAAGCACATGCGACAGCTTACGTATTAATGGCAATGAGAATTGCCTGGTTTAAATTATATAAACCTATTTATTTTTATTCTGGGTATTTTTCAAAGCGCGCATCTGTATTTGATGTTGATGCGTTTATGGAAGGGGAAAGTTCCATCAAACGAAAACTAGATGAAATTTCTTCCAAAGGAAATGATGCTTCTGAAAGAGACAAAAACCTTGTTACTATACTTGAATTAGCACTTGAAATGGTAAAAAGAGGATTTTCATTCTTGCCAATTGATATCATGAAATCTCAAGAAACAGATTTTGTAATTTCAGAGGATAAAAAATCATTATTACTGCCTTTTATTGTTATTGATTCTTTAGGTAAAAACGTTGCGAGTTCTATTATCGAAGCTAGAAACGAAAAATCTTTTATTTCCAAACAAGATATTAAAAATCGCACAAAACTTTCTACAACTCTTTTTGATAAATTAGATTGTCTTGGAACGTTTGAAGGAATGATAGAAGAAAATCAAATGTCATTGTTTGATTTATAAAAAAAACACATAAATTACATATATATTTTGAATATTTTGTTGTATAATATTTTTGAATAAAGGAGGTTCTTATCATGAGACTTAGAAGTTCAAATCCAGTTTTAAGAGGGATTGATTCTCGAGCAACATATTCAGACCACGCAGTTACTTATGCAAACGTTGCGATGAAAACAATCTTTTTGGTAGCTATTACAGGAATAGTAGCGCTTTATATTTCAAATAATTTAGAATTTGTTAACTTTGGATGGCTCATCGGAGCATTTGTAATTGGATTTATTAGCGTAATTGTGGGAACAAGGTCTGTAAAGCTTTCTCCAATATTTTCAGTTATATATGCAGTTTCTGAAGGAGTTGTTTTAGGGGTTGTTTCATCGATGTTTGCTTATTTATATGAAGGAATCGTGCCTACAGCATTAATGACAACATTAATTGTTTTAGTAGTGATGATGTTATTGTATTCAACCGGAATTATAAAAGTAACACAAAAATTTGCATCTTTTATGGTTGTTGCATTAATCTCTGTTATTTTTATGTCGCTTATTTCGTTAATACTTCCTACCGCAATTACAGGTCAATTTTATTACTTAGTAGCAGGATTATCTGCGTTGTTATCTGCATTTTTCTTATTCCTTGATTTTGAAAGCATTCGTACTTGTGTTGATTCTGGAACTGACGCAAAATATGGATGGATTTTATCGCTTGGATTAATGGTGACTTTAGTCTGGATTTACGTAGAAATATTACGATTGCTTGCAATTTTTGGTAGTCGTCGTAATTAATCTTGTCAAATCATTAATAAATGATATAATAGAATAGAAGAATAACACATTGATAAAGAACTAGTAATCAGACTGAAATAACTTTTTAGAGAGAAATACAAAAAGGTGCGAGTATTTTATGTTATTGCTGATGAATTCATCTTTGGAGTGAGACTAATCATCTCCGCCAGTCGGCGTTATCGACTTGAGTGCTAGATTTATCTAGAACAAAGGTGGTACCACGGTTAAATAATCGCCCTTTTTTAGGGCGATTTTTTCTTTTTTTAGGAGGATAAATATGGACTTACAAAAACAATTAGAAAAGGTTATTGAACAAGCAAAAAGCAAATTTGAATCGGTTATGAATGTGACTGAATTAACAGATTTGAAAGCAAATTACCTTGGGAAAAAAGGTGTTTTTTCAGAGTATTTGAATCAAATGAAAGATTTGCCAAACGATCAAAAACCAGTAATCGGACAATTTATTAATGATGCAAAAAATCAAATTTCTGCATTTTTTGAACAGGCAAAGGAAACGCTGGAAAAGCACAATATAAAAAAGAAATTAAACCAAGAATCTATTGATATCGGGTTGCCAGGTTTAGAATTTAAAATTGGGTCTAAACATTTAATTAGCCAAGTTATTGAAGAATTAGAAGACTTATTTATTGGCATGGGATATACCATAAAAGAAGGCCCAGAAGTAGAACAAGATCTTTATAATTTTGAAATGTTAAATTTACCGAAATCTCATCCGGCAAGAGACATGCAAGATTCTTTTTACATAACCGATGAATTACTGTTAAGAACGCATACATCTCCTGTTCAAGTTAGAACACTTTTAGATAACGCCATGCGAAAACCAATCAAAATTATTTGTCCTGGAAAAGTATACAGAAGAGATGATGATGATCAAACTCATTCACACCAATTTACTCAAATTGAAGCTTTAGTTGTCGATCAAACAGCAAGTCTTTCTGATTTAAAAGGAACTTTATTAACGATTGCTAGAAAAATGTTTGGAGAAGACAGACAAATTAGGCTTCGCCCTTCATACTTTCCTTTTACAGAACCAAGCGTTGAAGTGGACGTGAGTTGTTACAAATGCAATGGAAAAGGTTGTTCTATGTGTAAAGGGACTGGATGGATAGAAATTCTTGGGGCAGGCATGGTAAACAATGCTGTATTAGAAGCTGCAGGATATGACACATCAATTTATCAAGGATTTGCTCTTGGAATGGGCGTTGAGAGAATAGCAATATTAAAATACGGAATTGATGACATTAGAGCATTTTATATAAATGATTTGCGGTTTAACCGACAATTCAAGTAAAGGAGAAGAAAAAATGAATATATCATTAAATTGGTTAAAAGAATTAGTCGATATTTCAGTTTCTTCTGATGCGCTTGCTAATAAATTTAATCTAATGAGTTCTGAAGTTGCAAGGCTTGAAAAGTTAGTTCAAGCAACTGGATTAGTTATTGGACACGTACTATCTTGTGAAAATCATCCAAATGCAGATAAACTTCATGTTTGTCAAGTCGAAGTTTTAAATGAAGTATTACAAATTATTTGCGGCGCAGATAACGTAAGACAAGGACTGAAAGTCATTGTTGCTCTTGATGGAGCCGTGTTACCAGGAAACTTTAAAATCAAAAAAACTAAAATTAGAGGTGTCGTTTCAAATGGAATGATTTGCTCTCTTGAAGAACTAGGAATTGATAAAAAATATCATCAAGAATCAGGAATTCATGAACTTCCTGAAGATGCTCCAATCGGTGAAAACCCCATTGAGTATATGCACCTTGATGATGAAGTGCTTGAACTGGATTTAACACCAAACCGATCAGATTTATTATCTATGATTGGAGTGGCCTACGATACAAAAGCATTATTATCATCAAAAGTTCACTTTGATGAACCAGACGTGTCTGAAGAATCAGAAAAAAATCCCGTTGCTGTCTTTACAGAAACAAAGGGATGTAAATCTTATTATGCTAGAGTAATCAAAAACGTGACCATAAAAGAGAGCCCTTATTGGTTGAAATCAAGATTAATTGCTTCTGGAATTAGACCGATTAATAACATTGTTGATATCACAAATTATGTCATGTTAGAGTATGGTCAACCACTACATGCATTTGATTACGATAAGATAAAAACAGGGAAAATCGTCGTAAGAGACGCATTCGACGAAGAAGAAATGACTACATTAGACGGCAAAAAAAGAAGATTGAATTCTGAAGATATTGTAATTACCGATGGAGAAAAAGTGCTTGCTTTAGCAGGTGTGATGGGAGGTCTTGATACAGAGGTTGTTTCTACTACATCAACCATTTTATTAGAGTCTGCAACCTTCGACCCAATTAAAGTTAGAAAAACTTCAAAATCGCAAGATTTAAGAAGTGAATCTTCCATACGCTTTGAAAGAGGATTAGACCCCAAAAGAACTGCCATAGCTGCATCAAGAGCTGCAATGCTTTTTAAAGCGCTTGCGGATGGAAAAATATTAAAAAATGTCAATTATTTTGACACTCACAATTATACAGAACTTCCAATCAAACTATCTTTAGAGCAAATTCGCAAAGTAACAGGATATGCCTACAAAGTCATGGATTTACAAGACATCTTTTCTCGTCTTAGTTTTGAATATCAAATTCTAGGAGAAACGTTTGTTGTATTTATTCCTTCTAGAAGACAAGATATTTTGACTTATCAAGATTTAATTGAAGAAGTAGTTCGAATCTTTGGATACCATGCAATTCCTTTATCGTATCCAAATACCCCTACAAATGGATATTTGACCTTAAAACAAAAACTTAGAAGAGTTATTCGAAACACTTTAGACGATTTTGGGTTAGATGAAGTAGTAACTTATTCCCTTGTTTCAAAAGAGAAAGCGGTTCAATTTGATTTAAAGAAAATTCCTGTAATTAAGCTTTATAATCCAATGTCAGAAGATAAAAATCACTTAAGGCATTCACTACTCCCTTCCATGTTAGAAGTGCTGAGTTATAATCTATCCAGAAAAATGGAAAATGTTCACTTATTCGAACTTGGGAAAGGGTATCTTCCTTCTCAAGAAATTGAACTTGTGAGCGGTGTAATGACGGGATTATATCATGAATCATTATGGCAAGGCAAAAAAGAGTCAGTTGATTTTTATGCAATGAAAGGACTTTTGCTTGCTTTATTTGAAAAAGTAAACATAGAAAATATTTTGATTGCCAAACCAGAGACTGATTTACCAAATATGCATCCAGGAATTTGCGCTGAAATTATTATAGGTGGAAAGTTTGTAGGATTTTTCGGAAAATTACATCCGGAAATGGAACTAAACTTTAATCTTCCTAGCACCTTTGTTTTTGAACTTAATTTAGGATTAATCGTTGAAGCCAGTAAACAAAATATCATTATGGAACCAATTGCTAAATATCCAAGTGTTTCAAGAGACATAGCGATTGTTCTTGATGCAAATACAAACGCAAGTGAAATTGTAAGTGTCGTAAAAGAAGCTGGAAAGAAAACGTTACATTCCGTAAAAATCTTTGACGTTTACCAAGGAGACAAAATTGAAAAAGATAAAAAATCCGTTGCCATTTCGCTTGTGTTTCAAGATTACACAAAAACATTGTCCACAGAAGAAATTGATCAAATTGTGAATCGAATTGTCAAACAGTTAGAATTAAAACTAAGTGCAACTCTACGATCATAACGATTTTGAATCAGCCAATTGTTTTGGCTGATTTTCTTTTTCTTTGTGAAAAATTGCTTGAAATTAATGGTATAATAAGATGACATAGAAATACAAGTATAAAACAGAAATAGGGAAGTTTTTAAATATAAAAATCACATAAAAATGTTTCTATTTTTATTATGCATACAGAAATGATATAATTACCTTAAAGGAAAATGGTGAAATGATGAATCAAATTTATAATTATACTTTAGAAAAATTACAAGCATATCTTGTTGAAAATGGATTTAAAAAATATAATGCAAGTCAAATTTTTGAATGGATATACCAAAAAAATATTTCCGATTTTTTAGAGATGTCCAATTTAAGTCAACCGTTAAGAGAACACCTTCAAACTCACTTCGAAATTCAAGATTTACAAATAGTATCCCATCAAGAGTCAGCTGATGGAACCAATAAATTTTTATTTAAATTACATGATGGCCAAGCAATCGAAACCGTATTGATGAGACACGAATATGGAATAAGTCTATGCGTAACAAGTCAAGTTGGATGTAGTATGGGATGTTCCTTTTGTGCATCTGGTTTGAAAAAGAAAGTAAGAGACTTAGAAATCTCTGAACTTGTGAATCAAATTATGACTGTTCAAAATAAATTAGAACTTAAAATTACTCATATTGTTGTTATGGGAACTGGTGAACCCTTTGATAATTATGATAACGTCATAAATTTTATTAAAGTAGTGAATGATTCGAAAGGACTTGCCATTGGTCAAAGACATATTACGGTTTCAACTTGTGGAATTGTTCCTAAAATCTACCAATACGCTGAAGAGCCTATTCGAAGTAATTTAGCAGTGAGTTTACATGCATCAAACGATGCTTTAAGAACGAAAATAATGTATATCAATAAACGTTATCCAATCAAAGAAATCATTGATGCTTGTAAAGTATATTTTGAAAAGACCTCAAGAAGAATTACATTTGAATATATATTACTAAGTGGAGTGAATGATTTTTTAGAACAAGCCGATGAATTAAGTGATTTACTAAGAGGGTTAAATGCTTATGTAAATTTAATCCCATACAATCATGTGACTGAGTTTGAATATGAAAAAACAGACATGAGGAGAGCGATGTCTTTTTATGATAGACTTATGAGACGAGGAATTAATGCAACATTACGGAAAGAACAAGGATCTGATATTGATGCTGCTTGTGGGCAACTAAGAATGAAGTCAAAATTGTAAATTAAGTCAACGTTTTATATTTGACTACTTTACAATTTAATGATAAACTATATAATAGTTTTTATTGGAAGGGAACATAAAATATGAACAAAGAGATTAAGAAAATTGCACTTTTAACTGGTGGTGGAGATTGCTCAGGATTAAACGCAGTCATCCGTGCGGTTGTTCGTACTGCCATTTTAAAATACAAGTATGAAGTAGTTGGATTTATCGGAGGATACGATGGTCTTTACAAAGACGAGTATTTAAAATTAGATTTAAAAACAGTATCCGGAATCTTCCATCAAGGCGGAACCATTTTAAAAAATTCAAATAAAGATAACTTATTTAACTATAGAACAGAGGATGAGTTAGGAAATATTGAATACAAAGATGTTTCAAGCGTTGCAATTGACAATCTTAATAAACACAATATTGATGCACTTGTGATTATCGGTGGAGACGGAACTTTAACATCAGCAAGAGATTTTTCAAGACAAGGAATCAATGTAGTAGGGATTCCTAAAACAATTGATAATGACGTTCCGGCAACAGATATTACTTTTGGATACCGTACAGCGCTAGATCATATCATGTTAGCTCTTGATGCGCTTCATACAACTGCTTTTTCACACGATCGCGTCATGATTCTTGAAGTGATGGGAAGAAATGCAGGATGGTTAGCTTTAGAAGGTGGAATTGCAGGATCCGCAGATGTTATACTCATTCCTGAAATTCCATACGATATTAATAAAGTTGCAAAACAAGTAATCGATCGTTACAAACGTGGCAGTAAATTTTCAATCATTTGTATTTCTGAGGGAGCAAAACCAATTGATGGAGATGTTACCATAAAAATGATTGATAGAGAAAGCCCAGATTCAGTCCGTTTAGGCGGAATTGGCGAACAAATAGCAAAATCATTAGAACGATTAGTGAAGCCAATTACAGGTCAAGACATACGTTCCACAAATTTAGGGTACATTCAACGAGGTGGAGTCACAAACACATTTGATCGAGTTTTAAGTACAAAATATGGTTCTTTTGCTGTTGATATGATTGCGAATGGTGATTTCGGACAAATGGTTACGATTAAAAATGACCGAATGAATAAAGTATTTATTGAAGATGTTGTTGGAGGCGGTAAAACAGGTGAAACCAGTCGAGGTGGAGCTAGAAGAGTCGATCCAAATGGTGATTTAATCAATGCAGCAAGAGATATTGGAATTATTTTTGGAGATGAATCTTAAATTATTCAAAGTATGATAAAATAAATTATAAACAAAATTTCAAGGAGGAGAATAAATTATGGAATTAAAAGGAAGCAAGACAGAGCAAAATTTAAAAGAAGCTTTTGCTGGAGAATCTCAAGCAAGGAACAAGTATACATTTTATGCGTCCGTAGCAAAAAAAGAAGGATATACTCAAATTTCTGATTTTTTTCTTGAAACAGCAGGAAATGAAAAAGAACATGCAGAAATTTGGTTTAAACTACTTCATGATGGACAAGTTCCAACAACTGAAGTCAATCTTGTAGATGGAGCCAGTGGCGAGCATTATGAATGGACAGAAATGTACAAAGGATTTGCAGAAGATGCAAAAAAAGAAGGTTTCACTAAAATTGCCTTTTTATTTGAGGCAGTCGCAAATATTGAAAAAGAGCATGAAGCAAGATACCTCGCTTTATTGCAAAGCATAAAAGATTCTAAAATCTTTGAAGCAGAATCCGATTCGCAAATGTGGATTTGTTCCGTTTGTGGACACATTCATGTTGGTAAAAAAGCCCCAAATAAATGTCCTGTCTGTTCTCATGATCAAGGATACTTCCGTCGATTTGTAAAAACATATTAAGATTAGAAGACGTGAGTCTTCTTTTTTTTAGCTTTTTAAAGTATAATAGAAACAAGATATGTATTTAGGAGGTCTTTTATTGAAAAAAGGCAGAATAATCAAGTTAACAGGTGGATTATACACAGTAATAGATGAAAATAAAAATAGAGTTCAATTAAGACCTTTGGGTATTTTTAGACACCACAATGAACAACCAAAAGTTGGAGATATGGTCATGTATGACCAATTTTCAATCTTATCATTGTTGCCAAGAGAAAATGATTTGGTTCGACCAGCCATTTCTAATGTAGATCAAGCTTTATTAATTAATGCCGCAACGGATCCTCATTTTAGTTTTATGTTACTTGATAAATTTTTAGCTTTGATTGAAGCTGCGCACATAAAACCTGTTATAATTGTCTCTAAAATTGACCTATTAAATGAAGTCGAATTATCGGATTTAAAAGAAAAACTAAACTACTATCAAACTTATTTTAAAGTAATCTATTTTTCTACGAAAACCAAAGTAGGAATTGAAGAAATTAAAGAAGTTGTAAAAAATAAAGTAAATGTATTAGCAGGACAAACTGGAGCTGGAAAGAGTAGCTTATTAAATACAATAGACCCTTCCCTCAATTTGAAAACCGATATTATTTCGAAAGCGTTAGGCAGAGGAAAGCATACAACAAGACACGTCGAATTAATTGATTTTGGAATTGGTGGCTGGATTGCGGATACTCCAGGATTCTCAAAACTTGAATTTACAAGCATCGAAGCTACAAAATTAACCGAAAATTATCCGGATTTCTTTGAGTTGGGCAAGAAGTGTAAATTTAAAGGATGTACACACGTTCATGAACCAGAATGTCAAATAAAAAAAGAATACAGTGAAGGCAAAATTTTGCCTGAAAGATATGAGAATTATGTTAAGTTGTATGAAGAAATTAAAGCCATTAAATCAAGATATTAAGAGGTGACATTATTATGAAAGTATCTCCTTCTTTTTTAACAGCAGATTTTACAAAATTATATGAAGAAATAAAGTCCGTTGAAAAAGCACAGTGGCTACACTTTGATGTAATGGATGGAAAATTCGTTGAAAAAAAAACATATGATGAATCAGTTCTATTTGAGATAAAAAAATTTAGTTCTCAATTTTTTGATTGCCACTTAATGATTGAACATCCAGAACAATCCATCGAAAAATACATTAAAGCTGGAGCGGATTTAGTAACATTTCATTATGAGGCTTCATCCAATCAAATTTTAAAGACAATTAAGCTGATTAAAGATAATTCATGTCAATGCGGATTATCGATAAAACCAGATACAGATGTCAAAGTATTAATTCCATATTTAGATCAACTGGATTTAGTATTAATTATGAGTGTGGAACCAGGAAAAGGGGGACAATCCTTTTTGCCATCCGCGTTAGATAAAATTTCTTTTCTAAATCAATATAGGAAGGAACATCATCTTTCCTTTTTGCTTGAAGTGGATGGAGGAATTAATCTCAAGACGGCAAATCTAGTCAAACAAACTGGAGTAGATGTTATTGTGGTTGGATCGTATATTTTTAATAAACCAGATAGATTGAAAGCAATTGAGGAATTAGAGAATGTCTAAGAAAATAAAAATATTTTGTGGACCAAATAATTATCATTTTCAAAAATTATATTTTGAAGAAGCCAACGAATTTATTGTTGGAGTCGACTCAGGACTTCAATATTTAATTGAAAATAATGTAAGAATTGATTTAGCTGTAGGTGATTTTGATTCATTAAATAGCACTTATATGTTAGAAGTAAAAAAAAGAAGTCTTAATCTTATTGAATTAAAAAAAGAAAAAGATATGACAGATTTAGCATTTACTCTAGATTATCTTTATAATAATATGGATTACGATGAAGTAGAAGTGTATGGTGGGATTGGTGGCCGAATTGATCACTTGCTTGCAAATCTAAATTTACTAAAGCGTTACAACATTACTCTTAAAGATGATCATCATTACATCTCCGTATTAAAAAAAGGAAAACATTCTATTGAAAACTACCACCACTTTATTTCTTTTTTTGCTCTGGAGGATTGCTATAATCTATCTTTAAAAGATTTTAAATTTGAGATTGATAATTATTATCTTAGCACGAGCGACTCTTTATGTGTTTCAAATGAAGGCTCTGGAATTGTGGAATTTTCAAAAGGAAGATTGCTTGTAATCTCAAGCGATGACGCATGGAAATAATTCTATGAAAAAATCACGATTCGTTCACAATAAATACATATTGTTATATTAAAATATGTATAGATTTATTTTAAACTTTATGATTGAGGTGAGCATATGAAAAAAGGAATGATTTTATTCTTATTAGCAGGAATTCTATTCTTAATTGGAGGGTGTTCGTTTTCTTTTACAACCACCACTCCTCAAACAACCACTTTTTTAACTTCAGGAACTTCAACAACAACCACTCTTGATATTGATCAAATTAAATCGGATGTCTATGCAAAAATTTATGCAGATTTATACGATGAAATCAAAGCAGAAGTTGTTCAAGATATTTCGGAAGAACGTTTTGACCAAATTTATGAAAGTGTTATTTCAGCATTACTTGTAAAAATTGAATCCGGAGAAATTGAAGTAAGCGCAGCCTCTGTCATTGACATGATATATGATGTAGCTTCAACGGATGCCAATGCAGTTGTGGGAGTTTCAAATTATAACTCTTCTGGTACGGTACAATCTATTGGTTCTGGTGTTATTTATAAACATGTAGGAACAACGTATTTTGTTGTAACAAATAATCATGTAGTTGAAGACGGAGTGACCTACGAAATTCAATTTGAAGATGACACAACAGAAGATGCTGTTGTTTTAGGAGTAGATACCTTGGTTGATCTTGCTGTGCTAAGTTTTACTTCGGACACACTTTATACCATCACAAGTTTTGGTGATTCTGATGCATTAGACCAAGGAACAATTGTCCTTGCAGTTGGTAATCCTTCTGGGTATGATTATTTTGGATCGATGACCATGGGAATCGTTTCAGGAACATCTAGATACTTTGATATCGATAATGATTCAGTAAAAGATATGTTTGTTGGGTATGTCCAACATGACGCCTCTATCAACGCAGGAAACAGTGGTGGAGCGCTCTTTAATCTTCAAGGGGAGGTTGTAGGGATAAACGTCATTAAGATTGCTGATGTGACCGTAGAGGGCATGGGATTCGCAATTCCTTCTAATCTGGTAGTAGATGTTTGTGCAGATATTGAAGAATTTGGTGTTTCGTTACAAAAACCTGTTTTAGGAATTGAATTTGTTGATATTTCCACAGGCAGAGATTATCTTATTAGTTTGGGAGCTACTATTCCAAGTTCAATCACTACAGGATTTTATGTGAATGCTATTGTTGCTGGCTCTTCTGTTGATGGATATGTTTTACCAGGCGATATTATCCAAAAAATTGGAGACGTTGACGTTACTAGTACAGCTGATTTTGTATTAGGCTTTTCAAAATATCGAGTGGGGGATGTTATTGATATTATTCTCTATCGTAACGGCCAAACCCTAACCATTTCCGATGTTGAATTAAAACCGAAAGTTTAGGGGTGAAAAAATGAAAAAATTAATCTTATTTAGTGTTTTTATATCTATGTCATTGGTATTAGTTGCTTGTTCAAGTGTATCTGCTCTTGAAACAACCACCACTCCGGTAACTACCATTCCAGATACAACTCTTTATACAGGTCAAGAAACAACCCTAGATGGAGAAATTTATGTTTATGAAGATTATCAAGATTTAGTTGATCAAATCTATCAAGATATTTACGATGATATTTATGCTGAAATTTCTCTTGAATTGGCAGACATGATTACCTTTGATTTATATGAAGAAATTTATCAAATGGTTGAAAATAATATTTCAGAAATTTTATCATCAGAAGAAATTTCTGTTTATGTAAGAGATTTTCAACAACTGATCTATAATGTAGTTGAGGTAACAAATACTTCGGTAGTTGGTGTAACAAGTTATGGAATAGATTCCTCTTCTGTAGGATCAGCTGTCGTTTATAAACACGATATACTAACAGATACTTATTATGTTGTTACAAACAATCATGTAGTAGATGAAGGCCAAGAATTTAGTGTTGTTTTCTCAGATGAAAGTTCAGTTGATGCAACCCTTTTAGGGGTAGACGCCGATGTTGATATAGCGATACTTTCTTTTAGTGGGGTGGGACTGGACAACGAAATTACCGTGTCACCTTTTGGCGATAGTGATTTAGTTGAACAAGGAAGTATAGTGATTACTGCTGGAAATCCTCAAGGGTATAATTTTTATGGTTCCGTAACAATGGGAATTGTTTCAGGTGTAAATCGAGATGTATATAACGACGGTGTAGTGTTATATATTCAACATGATGCTTCCATTAACAATGGAAATAGTGGAGGGCCTCTTTACAACATCAATGGCGAAGTTATTGGAATTAATGTTATTAAATTATCTGACTTAGAGATTGAAGGAATGGGCTTTTCCATACCAATTAATATGGTGAAAACGATTATTTCTGAAATTGAAGCTCCTTATGTTGGCTAACTTTATTTATAATAAATGATATAAAACAAAAAAGGTCTTCAACGATTGAAGACCTTTTTAATAGGTTATATTCATTAAGCTCTTGTAACTTTACCGCTTTTTAACGCTCTAGCAGAAACGTATACTCGTTTAACTATACCGTTTTCGTCAACGATTCTAACCTTTTGAAGATTCGCTTTCCATAACTTTCTTGTTGCATGCATGGAATGAGAACGTTGATTACCTGACATGAATTTTTTACCTGTTATTGCACATACTCTTGGCATGATATCACTCCGTTTCTGTAAAGATTTCAGCATACTATATTTTAACATAATTCAAGTAAAAAGCAAGTAAAATTTATTTTTTTCGAATATCTTCTAAGGGATGCCTTGCGAAAGGTTAAAGTTATTGCTTTTTTAAAATAGATATGATAAAATGTTATTGCTTTTTTGGATTTATCACAAATTATACTTTCTACCATGAATAATCGTTATATCTTATAAAAATTAAAGGGGAGATACTTATGGAAACTATTCTATTAGATGGACATTTACTTAGAAAACTAGCCGTAAATGGAAGCATTAAACTAAGAAAAAATATGGATTGGATTAATCAATTAAATGTTTTTCCAGTTCCTGATGGGGATACCGGATCAAACATGTCCGCTACTATGACTGCAGGAGCAAAAGCGTTATCTGCAGTAAATGAGCCTTCAATTGGAGCTGCTGCTAAAATTTTAGCAAGAGGTATGTTAATGGGTGCTAGAGGGAACTCTGGTGTTATTTTATCTCAATTGTTTAGTGGTCTTGCTAACGGATTAAAAGGGTATGATACTGTCAATATGGTTGACTTTTCAAATTCATTACGCCAAGGAGTAGAACAAGCTTATTCAGCTGTTATCAATCCCGTTGAAGGAACCATGTTAACCGTAGCAAGAGAAGGGGCAGATAAAGCCATATCTGTTGCTCATAGTGTTAAAAATTTTGAAGAATTGTTCAAACTTTACATTGATGAATTGAATGCTTCTCTTGAAAGAACACCTGATTTATTACCTATTTTAAAAGAAGTAGGGGTAATAGATTCTGGTGGTGCAGGATTCATTGAAATCATAAATGGAATGTTTGATGCCATTCAAGGTAATATGTACGAAGATATTCAAAATGAAAGTGAACAATCCAAATTTGCAAAGACTTTAAATTTAGAAAATTATGGTGGGGACACTGATTTTGGATATTGTACTGAATTTATTATGCAAATCGAAAAAATGGATGAATTTAGTCAAAAAGACTTTATTGAAATGATTTCTCCGCTTGGAGATTCTTTGGTTGTAGTGCAAGACGAAAACATATTAAAAGTTCATATTCATACAAAAACACCAGGAGATGCGTTAAACTTAGCTCAAAGATTTGGATATTTCATTAATATGAAAATTGAAAACATGAAACTTCAACAGACAGAAGTCTTAATGCATCAACCTTCTCAAGATAGTGAGATTTGCGAATGTGGACATGATCATTCTAGAGGAACCGCTCCAAGAATGAAGAAAAAATATGCCATTGTAGCAGTAGTAAACGGAGAAGGATTAAAAGAAACATTCATTGAAATGGGTTGCGACTACATTATTGAAGGTGGACAAACAATGAATCCATCCATAGAAGACTTTGTGAACGCATGTGAATCCATTAATGCTGATCATATCATTATAATTCCCAACAATAAAAACGTTCTTTTATCTGCAGAAACTGCAGCTAAAATGTTTGAAGATAAATTGGTTTTTGTTTTGCCTGCTAAAACAATCTCTCAAGGGTATGCTGCACTTACGATGTTTGATGCTACTCAAGACATTGAGACGAATTTAAAAGATATGATAAATCACATTGAAAATGTAAAAACAGGTGAAATAACCTATGCAATTCGCCAAAGCGTAAACAACGGAAAACAAATTAATAAAAATGACTTTATGGGCATTTACAACGGAGAAATTCATGTGAGTTCCCCTTCGAGAATATCCGCAACAAAAGAACTTTTAACAGCGATGATTGATCATCGAACCGAAATCGTTACTTTGATGGTCGGAAAAGACGTTGATGATTCAGAAATTGATGAAGTCACGGATTTAATCAATAGTCTTTACCAAGTCGAAATTGAGACGATTCACGGTGGACAAGATATTTATTCTTATATTATAGCAGTAGAATAAGGGTGTTTTAGAACACCCTTTTTTTCTATAAAAAATTTGCAGGTGACATAATGAGTGAATTATTGAATCTGAAAGGAATTGGAGAATCTTCAAAAAAGAAATTAAATTTACATGGTATTTATTCGATTGAAGATTTAATCAATTCTTTTCCAACTAAATACATCAAGCACGAAATAAATTCTTTTAGTCAAGCAGTATTAGGGGAAGAGATTTCTTTATTTGCAACGGTTATTAAATTACCAAAACTCTATTATATTAGGAAAAGATTGACAAAATTATCTTTAGAAATTGAAGTAGAAAACAAAGTGATTACCGCAACTATTTTTAACAGAGAATTTTTAATGTCTTCGTTACAAATAGGAATCCAAATTGTTATTACGGGTAAATTTATTCATAATTATATACAATTTCATGCAAGTGACATAACATTAAAAGCAAATTATATTCAAGGAATTATTCCAATTTACCATATCAATTCAATAAGCGATAAATCGCTTCATAAATGGATTAATGAAGGATTGAATGAAATCAAGGGGTCAATTTATGATCCCATTCCAAATTTTCTATTAGAGAAAAATACAATTGTTGAGTTATCATCTTTTTTGCAGATTATTCATAATCCAATAAGTGAAAAAAATGTATTAGATGCCTCAAAAAGAATTAAATACGAAGAGCTATTATTATTTGCCTTAAAAATCGAATCTTTCAAAAGAATGAATTCGAGAATATTCACCAAATCAAAAAAATACGATCTTACCATAGTAAAAAAATTTATCGACACGCTCCCTTTTAAGCTTACTAATGATCAAAAACAAGCAACAAATGAACTGTTTACAGATTTAAAAAATCAAAAACAAATGAATCGACTTCTTCAAGGGGATGTAGGGTCAGGCAAAACGATTTGTGCAATAATTGCAAGCCTTGCTGTTGTTTCAGCTTTGGAACAAGTAGCGTTGATGGCACCAACAGAAATACTAGCGTATCAGCATTATCAAACAATGAAACATTATTTAGATTCATTTGGTGTAGTAATAGCTTTTTTAAGTAGTAGTATAAAAAATGAAAGTAGAGAAGAAATTTTAAAAGACTTAAAAAGTGGGAAAATCGATATTTTAATTGGAACACATGCATTAATACAAGAAGAAGTTGTTTTTAAAAATCTTGGATTTGTCATCATTGACGAACAACATAGATTTGGAGTAAACCAAAGAAAGATTTTGAGGCAAAAAGGATTAACTCCTGATGTCCTATTTATGAGTGCTACGCCGATTCCAAGAACGCTGGCAATTACTTTGTTTGGAGATATGGATATTTCCTCGATAAAGTCCTTACCTTTAGGAAGAAAACAAATTAAGACAAAAATCGTTGATTTCGAACACATTGATCGTGTTTTCCAACATGTAAATCAAGAATTATCTAAAGGGCACCAAGCTTATTTTATTGTTCCATTAATTGATGAAAACGAGAAATCTTCCTTGATTTCACTTGAAGAATTTGAAACAATAATAAAGAAAAATATTGATGTATCATATCAAATTGGATTTTTACATGGAAAAATGAAAAACGATGAGAAATCGCTAAATATAGATAAATTTTATTCGAATAAAATACAAGCTTTGGTATCTACAACGGTTGTAGAAGTGGGACTTAATGTTAGTAATGCTACGATGATGATTGTAATTAATGCATCAAAATTTGGATTATCACAACTTCACCAGCTAAGAGGAAGAGTAGGAAGAAATGACTTGCAATCCTATTGTTATTTGATTGTAGATGATTTAGTAAAAGAAACAAACAAACTATCGATTTTAGAAAAAACTTCAGATGGATTTGAAATAAGTGAAGCAGATTTACTCCAAAGAGGCCCAGGAGAAGTTTTTGGGGAAGAGCAAACAGGAATCCCTAAATTTAAGATGGCAAATATCATCGAAGATCAAGCTTTATTAGAACTTGCAATAGAGGATGCTAAATCGTTAATGAGTTCCTCTGATCTTAAAGCTAAAAAATTAATTAATCATACAATTAAACAAATTGAATCTTATCATTTAGATTAAAATATGATATACTTAAACAGAAGTTGAGGTGTTAAAATGATTAAAATAGGTGTAGATGCAATGGGTGGAGATTTTGCGCCAAAAGAACAAGTAGAAGGTGCAATGCTTGCCATTCAAAAAATTTCTGATATTGAAATTAACCTTTATGGAGATGAATCAGAAATTAAAAAATATCTTTCAAATGATGAACGAATACATATTATTCAATCAAATTATATTATCCCAATGGGAGAAAAAAATCCTATTAAAGTTATAAAAGAACATCCTGAATCTTCCATGGCTATGGCGTTAGCTAGTCTAAGAAAAAATGAAAATGACGCAGTAGTTAGTAGCGGAGCCACTCAAGCATTAATTGCAGGTGCTCATATTCTTGTAAGAAGAATGCCGGGGTTTAAACGAACAGCAATAGCGCCTGTTTTACCTTCAGTTAGTGGGAAACCAACCATTTTGCTTGATACGGGAGCAAATCTTGAAATCAGACCTGAGCATATGCTTCAACAAGCCTATTTTGCATCGGTTTATGCAAGAGAAATCCTTGGAAGAAATGATCCAATTGTTGGATTAATCAATATAGGTACTGAAGATGGAAAAGGAAGAGAACTCGATAAAGAAGTTTTTCATCTTTTTAAAGAAACGAATTTGTTTAACTTTTATGGAAACGTTGAACCTAAATCCGTATTAGATCCACCTTGTGACATTCTTATAAGTGATGGATTTACTGCAAATATCGTTATGAAAACGATTGAAGGCACCGCAAAAGGTATGGGTAAAATCTTGAAAGCAGAATTAACAAAGACGGTTTGGGGAAAAATCGGTGCGTTATTTGCAAAGAAAAATCTTTCTAATTTTAAAAAAGCAATTTCAGCTGAAGAAATCGGAGGCGCTTTAATCTATGGATTATATCGTCCTGTAATAAAAGCGCAAGGATCTTCTAGTGCCTATGGGTTCTATAATGGTATTAGACAAGCAGCAATGGTTGTAAGAAATCAAGTATTCGAAAAAGTTGAAAAATACATTCAAGAAACAAAAGGAAATGACATCGATGAATGAAAAATTACGTGAATTAGAAAAACGGTTTGGCCTTTCATTTAATCAATTTGATTTATTGGTTCGTTCTATGACACATTCATCATATGCAAATGAACATAATACTAAAAGTAATGAACGATTAGAATTTATTGGGGACGCAGTGTTAGACCTTGCTGTTGGCAAATTTTTATTTGAACATTTATCAGACGACGAAGGTGTTTTAACTAAAAAAAGAGCACAAGATGTCTGTGAACAAAGTTTATATGTCTATGCGAAAAGTTTTCAATTAGGAGATTATTTATTGTTAGGAAAAGGCGAAGAAAAAAATGGTGGCAGAGAAAAAGCGGCTGTTTTAGCCGATGCATTCGAAGCGTTTTTGGGAGCTATCTTTCTTGACAAAGGATTTGATGAAATATATAAAGTGCTTGAAAAAATCGTCTTTCCAATTATTAGAAAGACGATGAATCAAGAAGATAATGATTATAAAAGCAAACTTCAAGAGTTGGTGCAATCGGATAAACGAACTTTAAATTATGTGATTGTGTCTGAATCTGGGCCAGCACATGAAAGAGAGTTCGTCGCAAGAGTCTATATGGATGATGATATAGTAATGGGTGAAGGTACCGGAAAAACAAAAAAAGAAGCTGAACAAAATGCAGCAAAAGCAACACTGAATAAGCTTGCTTCTAGTGATTATACTTTAGAAGAATAGAAGAAAAGAGGAATTTCGATGGATTACAACCTTGCCAAGAAGTTAATAGAAGATGATATTCTTGATTTCCAAAAAATGATGTTTAAGAATTATAAATTTATTGGATTATCTGAAATTGAAGCATTCATCATTATTGAACTTCATAATCAAATGCGTCAAGGCAATACTTTTTTAAATCCTTCAAAAATCATTAAGAACATTACTATTTCAAAAGATGAATTATTAACTATTTTAGATTCCCTCATTAAAAAGGGTTATTTGTCTATTCAACTTAAAAAAACAAAATCAGGAAAAGACACAGAAATCTTTTTTTTAGATGGAACTATCCAAAAGATTTTACTATATTATCAAAAAGTTATTAAAGATGAAATCATCAATCAACCAAAAAAATATGAAACAAATGAAGAAGAATTAGTAGATATGATTGAAAGTCAATTTCAAAAGCTACTGACGCCTTTAGAAATTGAAATAATTCAAAAATGGTTAAGCGAAGATCACTTTGAAATGTTAGAAATTAAAAAAGCTTTGCTTGATGCTATCAAAGCAAATAAATATTCCATTAGTTATGTGGACAGTATTTTGATTAAACGAAGAGCAAAACTGAAAAAGAGTTCAGATGTAGTTTACAATCCAGAAAAATCAGAAGCATTAAAGGCGTTTTTTGATTCATGGGAAAAGAAACAATAAATAAAGAAAGTTTTATTTATCAAGAAATTACCAAACTTTTTCCCAATGCTCATTGTGAATTAAACTATCAGAATGCCATACAACTATTAATCGCAATTATTTTAAGCGCTCAAACAACAGATGAAGCAGTGAATAAAGTAACAAACTCTTTATTTAATAAATATAAGAATATTGAAGACTATATTCAAGTTCCTTTAGAAGTTCTTGAACAGAAATTAAAACATTTGGGTTTGTATAAAGTAAAAGCAAAAAATATCAAAGCAATGAGTATACAAATAAAGGATTTCTATAACGGTGAAATACTTCCTAGTCAAGAAATGCTCGAATCCCTTCCTGGTGTTGGAAGAAAAACAGCTAATGTATTTTTAGCGGAATGGTATCATGTTCCACGAATTGGAGTTGATACACATGTTAAAAGAATTTCCGTAAGACTTGGCCTTGCAGATGAAACGGATAATCCAGAACAAATCGAAGTAAAATTGATGAATTTATATCATGAAAGTCTTTGGATAGATTTGCATCACAAATTCATTTTTTTTGGAAGATACTTTTGCAAAGCAAAAAAACCAAACTGTCAAAATTGCCCGATTATTAGCGTTTGTAAGAAACCACTTATTTAGAAGTAGTTTCTTTTTTTTGTTTAAATTTTAGCGGGATAATCATATAGTTGCAAATCATAAAAAATCATTCAACAAAAAATCCTTTTCTTTTTTAGCGTATTTGTTTATAATGTCATTAAAATGAATTTTATACTTCTAAAAGAATTAATAAAAGTCATTAAAATTATATCCTAATGATGGAGGCAGAGAATGAAGCTGGGAAAAGAACTTGAGAGAAGAAAAAAAGAAATTTTTCAATTCTATTATCGCGGAATTGGAGATTCAATTAGAAAAAAAAGAATTGAGTGTAATTTAACACAAGAACTGCTTGCAAGGGGAATATGCTCTAACACTTATATTTCAAAAATTGAAAATAATGCGATTGCTGTGAACAAAGAAAGTCTTCTTTTGATTATGGAGCGTATGAATATCTCTTTTCAAGAAACAAGTTTTCCAGAAAAAATGATTGAAAACATGGAAAAATCAATTCAATATTTCTATAGAGATGATAAAGAAGCTTATAAAACATTATACGACGAATGCGAAAAATATGAGTTTGGAATATTGATTCAAATTATTCGGTTGGGTTATCATACATTAATAGGAAATACAGATGAAGCTGAAATGATTAACAATGAATTGATTCGATACTTGAATTCTCTTGAAGATTATGGATTTACAGTGTATTCCTTGTATGCATGTTGGCTTTATGTTTCAAAAGAGGATTATGAAACAGCAAGATCTTTATACGAAGCTGTCAGTCAACATTTTTATATGAATGATGAAATATTTGGAATATATCAATTCTTAAAATTTCAAATATACGGGAATTTACATTTATTTAATGTGTCAAGAAGTGCTTATGAAAATGCGAAAAACATGTATATGGAAAAAGGAGTAATGAGCAAACTTTTTGAAATGAGAGCAATGTTAAATCTTTTCTACGTTTATGAAAATCAAAGAGATAAAATATATCATCATGATTTCTTGTCAAATTCTTTATGTTTAAACCAAAGAAACAAATATTTTGTTCTTCTTTCAATTGAAGAAGAAAATCCACTTATATATTTAGATAAAATACAAAAAGAAGGACAGTACTATTTGGACTCGCTGTACCTTAAATGTTTGTTTTACAAAAAACAAAGCAATGTAAATAAATATAATAGTATAAAAGAAGAAATAAATCAAAATTACTGCTTAATGGATTCAGAAATTGATTATTATAAATTGTTATCTTTTGAAGAAAAAAACGAAGAATTTTTATATAAAGAATATTTAATCAATCAAGTGATGCCTTATGTTACAAAATTACAAAATATCTATTTAATGAATTTAGTCAATGAAAAAATAGTAACTATTTTATCAAGTAATAAAAGATATAAAGATGCTCTTGCAAATCAACAGAAGACTAATAAAGCTATTAAACGATTAAAAACATTAAAAAAAAGCAAACAGGAATATTAAATTCCGTTTGCTTTTCATTTTTAGATAAAATATTTTAAATCAACCTAAAGAAGGGCTAAAATTTTTCTAGCAAGATTTAAATAAATGATTCCGATTGGTTCTGAATCAGCGAAAATAGATGGATTACCTGATTTTGGTTGACCAATTGGGACTTCACCTAAGAAAGGAACAACTAATTTGTCTGCTACCATTTCGCCGCCATTTTTTCCGAAAATATAATGTTTTTTTCCGTTTACTTCAAAATATGACATGTTTTCAATAACGCCAATCACATCTTGACTTAGGTCTTTTGCGGCAAATCCTGCTTTAATTGCAATATGAGTTGCATTTGGATGAGGAGTTGTCACAAGAATCATTTTAGCATCTGGGACAAAGGTTTTAATATCCATGATTACATCTCCGGTTCCAGGTGGTAAATCTATGAGTAAAAATTCTAAATCTGCGCTCCAAAGAGTGTCTTCAAAAAATATTTTTAATACTTTATTAAGCATGGGTCCTCTCCACATAAGTGCTCTATCAGTATCAACGAAGAATTCAGTAGATACCATTTCAATTCCATCTTTTTCAAATGGATATACTTTTCCTTCAGCTGTTCCCATAAGTTCTTTTGTTTCGCATTCAAATATTTTAGGCATATTTGCTCCATAAACATCTGCGTCAATTATCCCCACTTTTTTTCCAAGAGAAGTAAGAGCATAAGCTAAATTAGCCGTTACAGAAGATTTCCCAACTCCACCTTTTCCTGAAGCAATTCCAATCACTTTTAATGATTTTGTGAGGGTTGCAGGTCTGGTTTGATTATAGTCAATGACTAAACTTTTAAAACCCATATCTAATTTTACAATTTGGGCAACGTTTCTTGTGATTTGACTTGTGATTTCGGTGTTTTTAATTCCAACTTCAATTAACAACATGACGGATTCGGTTTCAGGATTTATTCCTACATGTTTTATGGCATCTAATTCACCTAATGTCTTTTCAAGGCTTGGATCAATAACAGATTCAATTCTTTCTAAAATATCTTCTTTTGTATAGGGCATATATTTTCCTCGTTTTCTATAGATTAACATGATATATTATAACGCATTACAAGAATAATGCCAGTAATTTTACTTTGAAATGAATAAGAGTGTTTACAATAAAGAATGCACAGTCTATAATAAGTTTTAAATAGATGAAAAAGAAATGAGGGATTTCGATGTATATTGAACTGCTAAAACAAATAGCTCCCATTCCAGAAATTGAACAACACGAAAAAGTTGTTTTTATTGGAGCGCACCCTGATGATATTGAAATAGGTGCGGGAGGCACAGTCGATAAATTAATAAAACTTAAAAAAGAAGTAAATTTTGTTATTATGACTGATGGAGGCTCTGGCAGTAGAGATGTTTCCCAAAATATTGAAAAATTAATTGAAACACGTAAAAAGGAAAGTGAAGAAGCAGCAGCATTTTTAGGTGTGAAAAAAGTATATTTTCTTGATTTTCCTGACGGAGGGTATTATGAGGTTTTCGATGCAGCAAAAAAACTAGCTACTGTTCTTTTAGAACTTAATCCTGACTTAGTTGTTTGTTCTGACCCTAATTTGCCTTCAGAAATTCATCCAGATCATATTAAGTGCGGTGAAGCATCTAATTTAGCCATTATTATGGCCGCTTTTCCTTTAATGTTCGTTCGTAATCATCTCGAAATTAATGATAAATTTTTATCTCATTTTCGGCCAAGAACTTTAGCATATTATTATACACACAGACCAAATCAAACCATTTCTTTATCTAATGAGAATGTATCAAGACGTTCAAACGCCATTCAAAAACATAAAAGTCAGTTTAAAGAATTTGAAGATTATCAAATGATTCATTCTTACTTAGAAATTCACGGAAAAGCTCTAGGGTTATTGGCGAAATCTATAGAAGCAGAAGGCTTTTTTGTGTTAGGACCCGTTCATCAACACTGTTTTCCTGAGGTCAACCATTATTAGTGATTAATTCTTGACATTCCTTTGAAAAAAAAGTATAATTTATTTGCTGTGTTGAGGTGGTAAAATGAAGTGGACAATTCACGAACTAAGGAAACTTAGTTACACCAACAATCAGTTCGAATACCTCTGTGAATGTGATAAATTCATAAACGAAGATATATTAGATCTTGTCGATATTTCTTTAGCAGATGTTAAAGGACGTTTCAATATAATCGAAGAAAACAGATTATATCTATTTGAACTGCACATTAAGGTTACCCTTACTATGCTTTGTGCAATTACACTGAAACCAGTAGATGTTCCTCTGGATTTTGAAACAGCTTTACATTTCTCAAAAACGTTTATTGATGATGACACTCATGTTATCGATGGAATTACTATTGATCTCGATCCTTACGTTTGGGCAGAAATTTTAGTAGAGAAACCGATGAAAGTGGTAAGCAAAAATGCATCCAATCCTTGCTTAGAAGAACTAGCAACAATTGATGAAGAAGAAATTCTTACTGACAATCCATTTAACAATTTAAAAGAGTAGTAATTATTTACAGGAGGTGAAATCATGGCAGTACCAAAAAGAAAAACGAGCAAGTCAGTTAAAAGAAAAAGAAGAACACATTTCAAGTTAGATGCACCAACAATGGCTGTTTGTCCTAATTGTGGAGAAGTTACACTATCTCATCAAGTTTGCAGAAAATGCGGTTTTTATAAGGGTATCCTTGTGAAAGAACCAAAACCAGTCAAAGAAGAAAAAGAATAATTTTAAAAGAAAAGAAGCGCTGATAAAATCAGCGTTTTTCTTTTAGTATTTATTTAAGATATGGTATAATGACGTTGGTGATAAAATGGCTGAACATGTTTCTGTATTGCTAAATGAGGCAATTGAAAATCTAAATATTAATCCAAATGGATTATACGTAGATATGACTTTAGGTGGCGGAGGTCACAGCGAAGTCATTCTTCAGCATCTCAAAAAGGGTCACTTGTACGCTTTTGATCAAGATGAATATGCTTTAAAACAAGCAAAAATTAAATTAGCAAACTATAAAAATATTACATACATTAACTCTAATTTTGAACATGCAAAATCCGTACTTGAAGAAATGGGAATTGAAAAAGTGGATGGAATATTATTTGATTTAGGAGTTTCTTCTTTTCAATTTGATTTACCAGAAAGAGGATTTTCTTATAATTATGATAGTCCACTAGACATGAGAATGGACCAAAAATCCGCTTTATCAGCTTATGAAATTGTCAATGAATATTCAAAAGAAGAAATCATGAAAATTTTGTATCGCTATGGAGAAGAACCTTTCGCAAAAAACATTACAATCAATATTTTAGAAGCTAGGTCTCACCAAACGATTAAAACAACTTTTGAGTTAGTAGAGATCATAAAGAAATCTTTGCCAGGAAAAATATTAAGGAAAAAGGGCCATCCAGCCAAACAAACCTTTCAAGCGTTACGAATTGCGGTAAACAATGAATTAGGTGTTTTAGAAAAAGCTTTGTATGATGCTGTTTCTTTGTTAAATCCTGGAGGAAGAATTGTAACGATTACATTTCATTCTCTTGAAGATAGAATCTGTAAAATGATTTTTAGAGAATTATCCACCATTGATATTCCTAAAGGACTACCAATCATTATTACTGAAAAACCAACTTTGAAACTAATTAACAAGCATGTGATTCTTCCATCGGAAGTAGAAATTTTAGGAAACAATCGTTCACACAGTGCAAAAATGAGAGTAGTAGAGAAAAATAAGTAATCCCTCATTTTTTTGTTGACAGTCAAACGGCTTTATGATAATATAATTTTGCGATAAGGCGCAGGTATAGTTCAATGGTAGAACTTAAGCCTTCCAAGCTTACTATGAGAGTTCGATTCTCTTTACCTGCTCCATTTTTTAAAAGTTGTCACTAGTGATACAATATTATAGGCTTTACCTAATCGATGCAGGTATAGTTCAATGGTAGAACTTAAGCCTTCCAAGCTTACTATGAGAGTTCGATTCTCTTTACCTGCTCCAGTTGTTTTTAGACCCTATGATAGTCATAGGGTTTTCTTTTTTTGGAAGAGTATCGAAGAGGCTGTAACGAGCTGCACTCGAAATGCAGTCGTCCGCAAGGGCGCGTGGGTTCGAATCCCACCTCTTCCGCCATAAACTGACTAACACCTGATAACCAGGTGTTTTCTTTTTGGCGACAATATTATAATCAAATACGGACAATATGGCGAAATTGACTGTATAAATTCTTTTTTAAGGCAAAAAGTTTCCACAAAATCAAAAATATTAAGAATTAATGTAAAATATTTTCCGTAAAATTATGAAATGATGATATAATTATTGTGGGTGATAAATATGTTAATTATAAGGGAATTATATCTTTCAAAAATAAGAAAATATTATGATATCGATTTGATCAAAGTTTTGACAGGAATTAGACGAGCTGGAAAATCAAGGATTTTAGAACAAATTATCGATGAATTAAAAAATACAGGCATTGATGAGAATCACATCATTGCCATAAACTTTGAAGATATGGATTATGAATATATAAAGACATCTTCCAAATTAAATGATTATGTCAAATCCAAAATTAAAGACGATAATAAGTATTACTTATTTTTGGATGAAATACAGCATGTCAAAGATTTCGAAAAAGCAATTGCTTCTTTTAAAGCTACAAAAAATTGCTCGATATTTGTCACAGGAAGCAATTCCAAACTTCTATCGGGTGAACTAGCGACGTTATTGGTAGGAAGAACAGTAGAATTTGAGATATTTCCATTTAATTATAAAGAAGCTACTGACTATATGAAACTTATCGGAAGAGAAGTGGATCAAGATTTCATTTTTGATTATTTAAAATGGGGAGGGTTTCCTCAAAGATTTAACTTTGGTAGCGAACATGAAATTAAACAATATTTGGATAATGTTTATGATGGAATCATCTCAAAAGATATTCTAAAACGAAATTCTGACATTGAAGAGTATAAATTCAAATCAATATGCTCTTATGTACTAGCAAATGCAGGAAAAGAATTTTCGGCAGCAAATATAACCAATTATTTTAATACCATCAACAATAGGAATAAGATTGAGATAGATAAAAAGACGATCTATAACTATCTTGAAAAAATGGAAAAGGTTTATTTCATTTCAAGAGTAAAAAGATTTAATATTGTTGGAAAAGAAATATTGAAAACGATAGAAAAGCAATATGCAATCGATCCAGGGATTAGAACGATAAATACCAATTTAGTTAACTTTGAAGATACATTTTTTCTAGAAAACATCATTTATAACGAGCTCATTGTTAGAGGGTATGAAGTTTACACGGGTAAAACATACAAAGGTGAAGTAGATTTCGTTGCATTAAAAGACATGAAAAAATGTTTTATACAAGTATCATATTATCTGATTAACAAAGGAACAATCGAGAGAGAGTTTGATGCGTTTACTCCCATTAAAGATGCATCTCCCAAAATCGTTCTCTCATTAGATAAAGTTGACTTATCACATGATGGTATTATTCACATGAATATTGTAGATTTCTTACTGGGAAACATTGATCTTCCTTTATCTTAATTTCCGCCAACTAAGATATATTTTGAATTTGTGAATGATATCCTAAAACACAAACTCCAGAATAACAACATAGCAAACTTGGCTATGACAAAACATCCTAGTCACGCCAAAACCTAAAGATATAAAAAACTGATCATGCTATAGCTATTTGGGGAGATGTATATTACGCGTATAATCAAATGGATTAAATATTAAGAAAAATAAATTGTGAGAAAGGTGATTAAGATGTACGATGAAATTGGATAATATATTTGTTTTAGCAACCAATCTCGAATTAACACAAGTAGATATTGTTTTAGGTTTAGCTATCTATTGGCTAGGCGTGATGTCTATGTTTTATATTCTTAGATTTTTATGGAATATGCATATCAAGTCTAAAAAAGAAAATATTTATTTTATAAACGTTGCATTATCATTCATTATCATATTTGTTATGATTTTAGCTTATGCGTGGTTATTCTATGTTTTTATAAGTATTAATTTATATTTAATGAGTGGATTCATTGTACTTTCTGTCATTTTAAGTTTAATAATAAATAAAAAAACAGCAAAAGTAGCAGACATGATATTTTCTAATTCATTTATGGAAACATATATTAAACTTAGAAAAATCGATCATAAAGAAATAATGATATCAAGATTCATCTTAGTGTTTAATCAATTGGGTTATACTTTTGTATTTTTAACCAATTTAATCATTTTATTGTTACAGGATTAAATTTATATATGTTTGTGTCTTTAACGATAAAGAAAATATAGCTCATTTTAAAACAAACTCCATACTAATCAAATAGCAAACTTGGTTGTGACAACCTCAAAAGTGACACAAACTTGATTATGACAACACATATATTGACTAACACCTGATAACCAGGTGTTTTCTTTTTGGCGACACTAAAAAGTCTAAATCAGACAAAATTTAAATATACTAATTGACAATGTTATAACATATGCATACAGATATACTACTTAGCAAACTTGGTTATGACAACACACAAATCTGAACCCCTGCTTAACAGGGGTTTTCTTAATGCCTACATTTATTTAATCCATTGCTAATATATTGTCATCAAAAAATATTAATTAGGGTGATTCGAACAAAATGAGCTTTTATGCAATAATGTACTATTTTCAAAAAGGGTGAAATCGCATAGATATGTTAGTCAACTCAGTTTATGATAGCCCAACCGAATAATTTAAATTATTATTCTAAATTTATACTATTTACATTCATCGTATAATGTTTGATAAGCTTCTTTATCAGCTTAACAATTTTGAACAATATAGACTCTTACGTATAATGCAAGGGATTTTTTTGTTTTTTCTTACGGTGGGGTTTATATATTTATTGATTATTTTTTACTATTAAGTCTTCATCTGTTTGAATGAGGTCTTTTTTTATTATAAAAAAAATTAGTAAAAAATTGAATTGTATATTAATTGAATTTAAATTAAATTGATTAAGCGTATTGACATAAAGTGAATTAGGTGATAAATATTATATTATATATATCGTCGATTATATATATAGTACTTTATATTCTTTGGGAGGATATCTTGTAGAAATGGTTGCTAGATAGCAATTAGTTTCTCTTTTTGATATCTTTTTTTTGTTTAATAAAATAGGGGGATTTTATTGTGGTAAAACGATTAAAAAGAAGTATTAGTAATGAAATGATTTTACTTATTGTCAAAGGAATTCATAAAATTCGAAAAGTAATCGTAGTTCTTTTGCTCTAAGGCTTATTAGGAAGTTATCTTCCTCAAAAGCCGAAAGTTTCGGCATTGGAATTAACTGAATCTACGGTAGAAGAACAAGTACCGGAAGAGGAATACTCAACAACAACTGATTCAGACTTTGATGTATCACAGGTAGCTATCATAAGAGAAGTAAATTCTTTAAGAACGGAAAGCTCAAAAACATTTCAAAAAGCCGATGGAAGTTTTGTAGTAGTGCTTTATAACGACGTTATTCATTACGATGAAAATGGAATTTTTAAACAAATTGATAATTCATTATTTTTTGACGAAAATAATGAAGAGTATCAAAACAACGCTAACAAATATTCAATAAAGCTTCCAAAATCATTAGATGAAAATAAAAAAATAAAACTTTCTTTAGGTGAGTACAGCATTGATTGGATTGTTCAAAATATCGATAAAACTGATATAGAATATCAAAATAATACTGAACCATCAAATAATATCAAAGAATTAAAGAATATCAATCAAGAAGTAATGTATAAAGGAATTCAAAACAATGTAGACTTAGAATATTTTATATCTGGAAGTAAAATCAAAGAAAACATTATTCTAAATAAATATATCGAAGATTTTTCAATATCATTTACATATTTATTAAAAGATCTATCCATTCAAACAAACGAGAATGGAGAAAATGTATTTTTGAATAATCTTGGAGAAGAAATTTTTTCATTTCAAGATTTATATATGTATGATAACGAAGGAAATGAATCAAAAGACATTAACTTTGATATTATCGAAGTTAAATCAGCAGAATACATGATTACGATAACCCCAAATGATGAATGGTTACAAGATGCAAATTTTCCAGTTATCCTTGATCCGACGATTAGCAGCAAGACTCAAAGTATGTTAATCTATGATACTTTTGTATCCGAATCTAATCCAGATGTTAATTATGGTGATTTTCCAACCATAAGACTTGAAAATTTGCAAGAAAAATTTGGATTATTTACATTTGATATGCCCTCATTACTGACAGGAAAACAAATTACATATGCACATCTGATTTTTGAACATGAAGCAAATTTGGGGTATCCAAATACAATTTCACTTTATAAAAATACTACTAGATTTGTTGAATCTACCGTTAAGTGGTCTAACAAACCGAATTGTATAGACCAAATGACTGATTACGATACAAGCGATTCGTCTGTGGAATATGTTTTTGATATAATTAAAGATGTAAAAGAATGGCAAGAAAATAGTGTTGTTGAAGTACCGGGATATACGATGAAAATATACACTACAACAACAGGATATGAAACATTGTATTCGAGTGAAAATACAAATAGTGTGTTAAGACCAGTCATCGAATTTGGATATTTAGAACCATCGGGAGTAAAAGATTACTGGACATATAATTCCCAAAATATGGGAGTAATTGGGACGGGATATGTTTCAGATTATACTGGGAAACTAGTATTTATACGAAATGATATTAATTATTCGACAGAATTACAAAGTTTGAATTTATCATTTGCATTTAATGATTTGAATAAAACCTCAAATATAGGATATGGAGCAGGTTGGAATATTATTTATAATACAAAACTAACTAAAGTGGATTATCAAGATAAATTTTTTACTACTGATTACACTGGAAATACGGTATATTATCATAGACAAGATTATTGTAGTGAACGCGTTGACACATCAATAGGAACCTATTCATATGATTGTTATCTAGCGGAGGATGGATCAAGCAACATTTTAGTTCGAGTCTTCCATTATTATTATCATTTTCTTATCTCTGAATATATATTGACGCCAGACATGATTAAACAAAATTTTAATTCAGAGGGTTATTTAATCTCGATACAAGATTCAAACACAAATCTTTCTATTACAATTTCAAGAAATTCAACGAATCAGAACAAGGTAGAACAGGTAATTGATTCGTCCGGAAACAAGATTGATATTACTTATGGAACTTATGGAATTTCATTAGCGACTTTGTCTTTGAAACAAGATGACGACACTTACAAAATGGTAGAAAAAAGAACGTATACATATACAACAATTTTATCAAGTCAATATACTCAAAGATCTGTAACTCATCGAAAAGACTATAACCTAGATGGTACATTCACAGCTGATGAAACGGTATATTTTTTATATGATTCTTTAGGAAGAATTTCTAGAGCTTATTTATCGGTTAATGATACACTATATTATTATTACAATACAACAAGTCAAGTTACAAAGATCACATCATATTTTAGCTCTTATAAGTTTTCTGAAGTTAATTATGATTATCAATTTAAGCATACGACGATAACAAATCATAGAAATGAATATATTATATATGAATTCGATGATTACGGGCATACAATATTGGTAATGGATAGTTTTGGCAATCTTCAATCAAAACAGTATTACAATCCCTTTAGTCATGAAGTCGAACCAAATTACTATATTAATAATCAAATTCGGTCAACAGCTTCCTCAAGTAAATATGATTTAAACAAAGTACTAAATCACGACTTTGAACAAAACGATAGTAGTTATTTATCAAATCCTTGGAATCTTGAAATAGAAAACGCAGGGCTGATTCTATATAATCGTTCAACATTAGATTCTTATGCAGGCAGTATTTCGGGGAATTTAGAAACGAATGACTCAGCATCAGGGAATGTAAAACAGAGTGTAAATTTAGATGCAGGAACATACACATTAAGTGGATATATTAAAAATTGTACTTCCTCAAATCAAGTGTATATAGATATTTTGGGAGTGTCTACGAAATCCAATATTGAATACGTTTTACCAACTTCAGAGTGGGGGTATTATGACGTACAGTTTACAATAAATACAGATAACACACCAGTTACGATTAAAATATACAATCACAGTACAGGAACAATATATTTTGATGATATCTATATTACAGAAGGGTTTGACAATGATGGAAAAAACGTTATTGATAATCCGTCTTTTGAAAACGGGTGTGTAGGCTGGAATTTTAGTTCAGGAACATATTTGTTAGAGGATGATCTTCTTTTAGCTAACGAAGATGTGAATGAATTATTGGGAGATAGTTACGTAAGTATTTTAGGTGACCCAAATGAAGTAAGATATGCTTCGGTAGATATTTCTAAAGTGTTTTCTGGTACTTTTACTGTTGGAGGTTGGATATATTATCAAGGTGCACCTTTGTGGAAAGATATTTACGAAGATCGTTTTGTGCAAATAATAGCAGTCGTTTCTGATTTGAATTCATTGAGTTCAATTGAACATAAGGTTTCGCTCTATCAAAATGTAAATGGTTGGCAATATGTGTCACAATCATTTTATGGCGTTTACAAAGAATACACAATTTCATTGAGATTGGAATTTTTAGGAGAAGGAGCTGTATGTTTTGATGGACTACAGTTAATCAATAATTTAACACAATTTTCTGAATATACTTACGATGAAATAGGACGAGTTACAATAATAAAAAATTCCAATGGTGATGAAGTAATCATTTCATACGATAATGATATATGGACAATTCCAACTGCAATAATTACTTCAAATAAATACACTGAAATTACGTTAAATGAAGAAGGAGAAGCCTCAGAAATCACATTTAATAAAATCAAATCAAGTCTAACAAGAAATGTATACAATCAAGTAGAGCATTTGACAATTGGAGATGAATACAATAGTTTTACAACATCTACAACTTATAACCTTTCAAATCAATATATAACTTACCAAACTGATGAATTTGGAAATGATACGAATTATTTTTACGAAGAATATTCAGGGTTACTTCGTGCAATTGAAAATGCAAAAGGAGAAGATTTGTTATACCTTTATGATGATGAGGGAAAACTAACTGAAACGATATTTGTCGAAGATTATACTAACTATACAAGCTCCGATATACATGGACAAATCAGTTATGTTTACGACACAAAAGATCGATTAATTGAAATTGTGATGGATGAAGAATATTCCTATTTCATGATTTATGATAGTCAAAATAGAATTTCTGAAATCAAAGTAAATAATCAGACTTTAATGAGTTATTCATATGAGATGGATGGATTATATTATACAAATAATTTACAGACACAAACCTATGGGAACTTAGATTCTATCAAGTTTGAATATAACGATAATAATCAAATAGAAAAGGTTCAATTTAAAAATTATGAGGACGCTGTATACACAGACAAATTTATATATGTCTATGATGCAGAAGGGAGAATGGCACAATATTACGATGTTTTTGAAGATAAAACAGAATACTATGTGTATGATGGATTAGGAAGAATTATTGAAGTATTTGATGATGAAGGAAATAGTATTAATTATGGATATGATTTGGAAGGAAACTTAAATAGTTTACATTTTCAAGCAAATGAAATATCACAAGTTACAGAATATTTTTATAATAAAGAATTATATTTTAATCAATATTCAGCGTATAATACGGAGTCAATGCTATATGATAGGACTGACTATACAACTAATTCAGATAATGAAATTATCAAAGAATATAATTATGAAGCTAATGCCCTATATCGACTACATTTCATCCAATTAAGTATTAACTTACTAAACATCAAACAAGATTTTACTTATTATGGAAATACCACAAGAATTACACAAATATCGTATGATATTTCAGAAGATGGAATTGATTACAAATATGTTTATGAATATGATGAACTTGGAAATATTACCGAAATTAGCTATTATGAAAGCTATGCACTAATTACTATATATAACTACTTTTATGATGAACTTAATCAATTAATAGTAGAAGATATCTATGTATCTGGAGATAGCTGTGAAGAAAGCGACATTTGTTACACAAATATTTATACTTATGATTCAAGAGGAAACATTTTAGAAGTAAACAAATACAATTATAACGAAAGAGATGAATATGAAATTCCAGATTTGTACTATTTTAATGATAGTGGTGTTGTCGTAAAGATGTATTATAATAGTACCAAAGACTATCGAGATATCTATGTGTTAAATGTGGGCCAATCTCCTACGCTCACATTTACATACTTTAATCCATTAACTATGACTTATTATTCTGGGGTGACAACATCACAAACATTTTCTAATTTAAATACAAGTATTCCAGGCTACTACTATAGAGAATATCGAGCTTATTCAAGTATAGGCGTTGACATCCAATTTAGAATTATATTTAACGTTGGAAATGTACTTGAAGCGACTCCATATGAAACAAAAACATATGAATATTCAGATACATGGTTGGATCAATTAGAATCATATGATATAATTATTAATGGAAATTCATCCTCTCAAGAATTTACTTATGATAACCAAGGAAATCCAATATCAATTGATTATTTTACATATAATGGAACGGCCTATGATTCGGCCACCCTAAAATGGAGCGGAAGACAATTAACGCAAATTGACATTAATAATTCATCATCGACAGTGTTTAAGATTAAATATTATTATAATGATCAAGGATATAGAATAAGAAAAGAACTGTATACTTGTCAAGAATTGATTGAAACATTAACTGAAACAATTGAATATACATTACTAGGGGACTCAGTAATATATGAGACACATGGCACTTATCAGATTTTATACACTTATGATTATGATGGAACACTCATCAGCTTTAATTATGATAATGATGATTATTTCTATTTTAGAAATCAACAAGGCGATATAACACATATCCTTGACACGTCAGGAAATACCATAGTAAAATATCGATATGATGCATATGGCAATATAATTGATATTCAAGATGTTTCTCAAAACTGCAGTATATCATCTGTTAATTCATATACTTATCGTGGGTACAGGTTTGATTCAGAAATTAATATGTACTATTTAAACAGTCGATACTATAACCCTGAAATTGGTAGGTTTATTAATGCAGATGGATTACTGGGTCAAACAGGGAATGTGCAATCTACTAATATGTACGCATATTGTGCAAACAATCCAGTAATGTATCTAGATCCTAGCGGATTTTTCTCTATTAGTCAGTTCTTTGCGGGATCATTGTTAGTTCTGACAGCGGTTGCTGCTATATCTATATCAATTGCTACATTTGGTGCCGCAACGCCTCTTGCTATGACAATCATTGCAGGGATTACTCTTGGAGCTGGTGTGCTTACGGGTATCAATGGACTCTCAACGATAGGTGAATCTTTTACTGAGTATAACCTTATTAGAGACGGACTATTTAACAATATTCTAGGATTAAGCGACAATGCATACAATACCTATTCAGCCATAACCGCAGGCGTGGCTATCGTCGGTTCAATGGCATGTTCTATATGGCAAATTGCATCTCCAATAAAGGGATTTACTGATCACGGGCTAAAACAGGCTCTGTTTAGGGATGGACATGGAGTTGCAGGAAGTGCAATTAGGGATGCTGTTAGAAATCCGTTGAAGGTAATTCTTCAGCCTGATTTCGCTCTAAAGTATTTTGGCAAGAATGCAGTCGTAGTGTTAAATGAGCTTGGATATGTCGTAACAACATATGCCACAAATCACTTGGGATGGAGGTTTTGAATTCTATGATTGAGATAACTTTATCAAAAGAAGAATTACAACTATTTCATGAGGTTTTTTTGAAGTCGGATTACTTCAAACGGTTTGATATCACTAACCATAGTGTAAGAATCGATAATAATGAAAAGAAGAACCTTGAATATTTCATCGACCAAATTATGGATTACTTTATTCTGCATGGACTGAAGAAGAACTCTGAACCAAATTTGCTTGGCATCGAACTCGAAAATTTGAATGACAAATTTATAAAGGAATTACAGAAGATAAATGATGACCTAGTTTAATATTGCTTAATTCTAGATACATTACTCCAGTAATGTATGTAGATCCTGAAGGAGAATTCCTGCACTTAATTGTTTTTGTGGTCGTTGTTTTGTTTTTAGCAACAACTATTGCTTTGACACCACCCGAAGAAAAATCAGGAGAAAATATATCAGTATCATTTTCTGCGAACCCAGATCCACTTGCGGTTGGATATGAATTTCTTGGAAAAGGACTTGAAGTTCAGTATATTGAGAATGGTACATCTTGTAATATATATGGTGAATGTAGTCAGTTTACATCTTTGAATGGCCAATTGGGATTATATGGAGCAAGTTTTACGACATCAGAAGGCGAAGATACTATGAGTTATTCTTATTCAATATTTTATTTATCATATGATCCTCAGAATATTTTAGACATTAATTCATGGGGAGGAGGTATTTCACTTGGCTTTTCTGGAGGATTACCTTATATAGGATCTACTAGTGCATATTTGGACATTAATTTATTTGGTATAATAATAGATTTCTTTGGAGTTGGTAGCAATGGAACGTCATAATAGTGATTTGTTAAAGAGATATAAAAAAAGCATTTCCATTGATACATTAATGTGTATGTTGCCAGAAGTGCTTTTTGGTCTTTTCTTTCCTGCAATTAAAAATATCTTTCAAGATAGCATTCATCTAGTACTAATTTGTACATTTCTTTTGTCCTTTCTTATATACTTATTTCTTGATATCATTTTCCTAAAAAGAAGCCTGGGAAAGAGATTGTACCGGTTGGTTATATTAAAGCAATCAGAAGACAGAAAAGTGAAATACTTTCATTACGTTTATAGACGCTTTTTGGAATTGGCCATTCATTCTTTATTTACCAGAACTTTTAGTGATAAATGTCGAATAATTGAACAGGCAACACATACGAGAATTGATTATTTTGATTAATTTTTAGTCATAGTAAGTATGCAATGATTTTATATTCGGCTATAATATTGTAATTGGTTCTGTTGAGGATAATATATCGCGAATCAGAAACTATATTAGAAAAATTACAAATAATTAGATAGATTGATAGAATTGATGATTTTCACCAATATAAATTATTTATCTAAACCTGCATGAAACAACCGAAAATCAATCTATTTGATTCTACTTCAGATACATTCGAACTAAAAACATATTATGCAATTACTCCAGTAATGTATTCGGACATAACCGGAAATGCACCTGAATGGTTAGGTTACGATATTAGTCTAATCCCAACAAAACAATTGAACAATTTTGTAGTAATTGATAAATCACTCGTTAGAACATCTAGTATATTTTATCCAGAGAATCGTGATGATTACACAAAGGCATGGTCTCTAGTATCTGGTGTGATTGCAGCTAATTTCATGATGTCATTCTATACAGCAGCTGGTGGACTTACTTTCTTTGGATTATCAACTCTTAGTAGTGTGTTGATTGGTGTTGCATTTTGGGCTATAACTGTAGTTGCAATTGCCGTAATTATTTATGTTGTTGTAGATTCTATAGCAAGTACTAACGAGAATGGATGGGAGTAGTAACATGAGAAAACACATACTATATTATTTAGTTATTATTTTATCAAACACCTTATATTTTTTTATTCCTTTTCCTTTAGTTTTAATATTGATATATGGAGTCCAGACTGTTTTTACACTTCACATTTATCAAGAAATCAATCGAACGCTAGGAGATAGAGTAAAAACAATTATAGGACTATGGGCATTATCTGTAGTAATACAGTTTTCAGGAATATACTATGTAGCAGTGACCTATTTCACTAAATCAATTTATAGTGTTATTATAGCGTTGTGTTTGTCTATTGAAATATGGATCATAGCTGTAATAAGATATATAAAAGACAGGCAAAATAAATAAAAAATAGGATAAATCACATATCTCTGACTATATTACTCCGGTAATGTCTCTAGAAGTTTATCTTTCGAGAAAGACCATTTTGATGATTACATCGATTTATTGTTTGCAATCGATGGATTTCTAAAACTGGGTTATATGGAGTACTTCACATTAGTAATTGCGAAACCACTTTCTAAAAAGGTCCGAAAACATAGAGCTTTATTTCGTCTATTAGAGTTATAAGAATAATACTGATTTTCAAGGAACCAATATAAGAAGGTTTTATTTTTCTGTGCCAAACAGAAAAACAAAAAAATTATATATGATTTGTTAATAACCAAGTAAAAAATAATAGATTCGATATTTATTTTTCAATTATATAGTATAATGTATCTAAAGGGGGAATGAAAATATGAAAGCTGAATTATTAATGGATTTGCTAAAACAAGAAAAAATAATTGATGATCGTGGATTGTACTCGAAGATTCAAATTGTCTACTCTGAATATGCAAAAGTCTTAAAAGTAGCAAGCGGAATGACAACTAGCGCTGGACAAGATGGCTATATAGGTGTTTATGAAAACTCATTAGTTTGTTTTGAACATAGTTTAATTGGCGGAAAACCAACTAAAGAAGTATTTAGAGTTCCTTTTGAAAACATTTTAGAACATGAATTGAGGAAAGGATTTTTAGGATTATCATTTGTTTTATTGATTAAAACAAATGAAAGGAAATATAAATTAGTAGCTACTTTAACTCGAAAACAACAAATTCAAGCCATTGAAGATGCAATTAAAAAATAATTTTACTTAATATAAAACAACCTTGAAGGTTGTTTTTTTTAAAAAAAAAGATTGATTTCATGTAATTGAAATCAATCTTTAAAATATATAGTTTCTTATTTTTGTTTTCTGTCGTGATAATGAGTATGTAATAAATGATGTGATTTTTCACCTAGAGGTTGTTTCAAAAAATCATCATATAAAGCTTTTACTTCAGGATTTTCATGTGATTTCCGAAGAGCCATATTGGAGTCAACTTGATAAGTAGAATCAATACGTTGTTGACGGATTTCGTTAGTAGTTCCATAAGGTTGTCCACCTCCACCGATACATCCTCCAGGGCAACACATAATTTCTATGAATGCATAAGGAGAAGTATTGTTTCTTACTTGTTCAGCGAGTTTCTTAGCATTAGCTAATGTTTGAGCAACAGCAACTTTCACCATTGTTCCGCCTAAATTCACTTCAGCTTCCTTAATTCCTTCTAATCCTCTTAAATCTTTAAAATCAATTTTTTCAAGTGGTTTTCCATTTACAACTTCATAAACGGTTCGTAAAGCAGCTTCCATAACTCCGCCAGAAGCACCAAATATAGCAGCGGCTCCAGTAGTAATTCCGAATGGAGAATCAAATTTGCTTTCTTCAAGACTTGCTAAATCAATACCCATTTGTTTGATCATTTTTCCTAATTCACGAGTGGTTAATACAACATCTACATCAGGAGTTTTCCCATCTAAACTCATTTCATCGCGTTTTGCTTCATATTTTTTAGCTGTACAAGGCATTACAGAAACAACGAAAATATCTTTTGGATTAATTCCTGTTTTTTCAGCATAATAAGATTTTGCTAAAGAACCAAACATTTGTTGAGGTGATTTACAAGATGAAATGTGATCTAAAACGTCGGGGAAATGTTGTTCAGCATAATTAATCCAACCTGGGCAACAAGAAGTCATCATTGGTAACACTCCACCAGTTGTAATTCTATGAATCAATTCATTTCCTTCTTCGATAATTGTTAAATCAGCAGTAAAATCTGTGTCAAACACCATATTAAAGCCTAATAATTTCATAGCTGAGACTAGTTTTCCAGTAACAATACTTCCTGCTTTTAATCCAATTTCCTCACCAAGTGATACTCTAACAGCTGGAGCTACTTGAACGATAACATGTTTTGACTCATCGTTTAAAGCGTGCCATAAAATATCGGTATCATCTTTTTCCATAATTGCACCGACTGGACATACGCTCGCGCATTGTCCACAGAAAGTACAAAAATCATCGGATAAATTATGTTCATAAGCTGCAGTGATTCTTACACCATGTCCTCTACCCATAAAACCTAAAACGTTTGTGGATTGAATGTTTTTACAAACATCAATGCAACGGCCACATTTAATACAACGATTGGGGTTTCTAACGATAGAAGGATTGGAATCATCGATTGGTTGAGGTTGTAACACAGATGGGAAACGGTTTTCATCGATTCCTAATGTTTTTGCAAGCGATTGAAGTTCACAATTCATGTTTTTAACGCATACAGTGCAATTCGTATCATGATTTGATAAAATTAATTCAGTGATTGTTTTTCTCGCATTTAAAACTCTAGGAGAATTTGTGTTAATAACCATTCCTTCTCTTACTGGAGTAGAACAAGAAGTTACTAATCCCTTTTGACCAACAATTTCGACTACACAAATTCGGCAATCAGATTTGATGTCTAAATCAGGATAATAACAAAGTGTTGGAATATTGATATTATTTTCTTTTGCCGCATGTAAAATAGTAGTATTTTCTTTTGCAGAAACTTTTACATTGTTTATGACTAAATTAACCATTTCATTTCCTCCTTATATTCTTTCCGGATGTTCGATACGGTCGAGATAATCATCACGGAAATACCTAAGGGTAGAAATAATGGCAGTCGGTGATGTTTGGCCTAATCCGCATAGTGAAGTTTGATGCATCACACGTGCAAGCGATTCTAAAGAAATGAAATCTTTAATGGTTGCGGTTCTTTCAATAAATTTTTTGATGATGTTTACAAGTTGAATGTGTCCTTCGCGACAAGGAGTACATTTTCCACAAGATTCATGTTCAAAAAAATGCACGGTTTTAAGTAAAATATCAAATAGGTCATAGCGATCATCAATAACAATAATAGCCCCTGCACCTGTTTTTGACTCGAACTCTTCAAATCGTTCGAAATCAATAATCATATCAAGCATATATTCTGGGATGATAGGACCACAAGCCCCACCTAATTGAACCATTTTAATTTTTCGGTCATTTTCAACGCCTTTTCCTAATTGAACAATGACATCACGAATTGGAACACCAAAGGGGATTTCAAAAACGCCTTTGTTTTTAACATTTCCAGAAAGTGAAAGTAATTTCGTTCCTGTAGAAGAAGGAGTTCCAATTTTAGCAAAATTTGCGCCTGTCATTTCGATAATGGTTGGAATAGTAGAAAAAGTCTCTACATTGTTAATAAGTGTTGGTTTATTAAACAATCCTTTAGAAGTTGGAAAAGGAGGTTTAACACGTGTACGGCCAGGTTTGCCTTCAATAGACTCAATTAATGCAAACTCTTCACCACAAACGTAAGATCCAGCTCCTGAACGCACTTCAAGTTCGAAGTTAAAATTTTTATTTAGGATATGAGCTCCTAAATAACCTCTTTTTTTAGCTTCATCAATGGACCATTTCATAATTCCAATCGCTTTTTGATATTCACCACGAATATAGATGTATCCTTTTGTAGCTCCAGTTGAATAAGCAACAATAATCATACCTTCGATTATTTGGTGAGGATCATTTTCCATTAAATAACGATCTTTAAAGTTTCCTGGTTCGCCTTCGTCAGCGTTACAGATAATATATTTTTCTTTATCTGATTCTTTTGCAAGACCCATCATTTTTTTAGCAACTGGGAAACCTGCACCACCACGTCCGCGAAGATAAGAAGTTTCAATTTCTTCAATAATAGAAGTTTTTTCCATAGACAATGCTTTTGTTAAGTTTTGATAACCATTAAAGTTAATATAATCATCAATAGATAGGGGATTAATTTTTCCAAATCGTTTGGAAATTAATTTCATTTCGATCATAGCATGTATACCCGATACTCAGACAAAATCGCTTTGATTTTATTCGCAGTTAAATTTGTGTAAGTCTTATCATCAATTCTCATTGCAGGAGCAGCATCGCAACAACCGATGCAACTAGTGTATTCTAATGTAAATTGTTGATTAGAAGTAGTTTCATTAACTCGAATTCCAAGTTCCTTTTCAATGATTTTTAATACGTTAATATCTGAGGCTACATAACAAGGTACGTCTTTACAAACTTGAATAATATGTTTTCCTCTTGGAACAGTTGAAAAAAAAGTATAAAATGACATTACACTACATACTTTACTTTCTGGTACATTTAAATATTCGGCAATTTCGGCTATTTCTTCGTTAGAAATATAATGATCGTTCTTTGTTGATTGAAAATCAAGCAATATTTCAATTAATTGATCTTCTGTTTTTGGATATTTTTTTAAAATTTCTTTTAACAACATATTGAGTCCTCCCGTTAGATAAAATAAAAAATGACAATCAAGAAAGAATTGTGCCCAAGTGTAGTAAGTGAGTTATGTCTTTTCGCATGTGAAGTAAAAATTGGTATCTTTTCGCCTTAGGGGTTTATTCTTATTAAAATGAAACTGATACTAATACTTTTACAAAAAAAAAATAGTTTTTCTCCGAATAGAAAATGAAAATTAAAAAGGTAAACAATTCGTCAAGCAATCGATATGGAAATTTAGCCTCCTTGAAATGCATATTTAGCATAAAACTTTAGTTTTATTATAACGTTGATAGTGTGTAGTGTCAATAAGTTTTTTTGAGTTAGAAGGAGACATAGAAAAGATATTTGCAAATAAAGATGATAACGAAAGAATTTCATTGGATTTTTCTAAATTTATTAAAAAAAAGAGGATTCAAGTTCTTACATTCACTTCTAAAACCTAAATTCTAAATCTTGAATAATACTGAAAAAATATGTATAATATGTTATACTATTTATGAATTTGAAAGTGGGGAAAGTATATGTCAATAATCATTGCTTCAATATGGATGAATTCTATATTATCTGTCGTTATTGTTTTGACAGTATTAGGCATCTTTATATTTCAAAAAATAATGACAAATAAATTTCAAGCAACATTAAAACAATGGAATTTAATCTTAATTTACATTGTAGAATTTATAATATTTATCGGAGCAATTGTCGGAATCTTGTTTATCTGGGAGTATGATTTTGGAACAATGGTTTCTGATTTTTTAACAAATGCTGAAACATTAATTCGAGCAAAAACAGGGGCAATATTTGGTTCGATTCTTACAATTTTTATTGCAACTTTAATTATAAAAGCCAGCAAACTTGCGTTGTATCACTTAGAAGGCAAAGCAAGCTTTGGCCAAAAAAGAAAAAAAACAATTGCAAAAGTTTCCATGAGTATTATTAAATACGTAACCTATATAGTCACAATTATCGTTATACTTGCATTGTGGGAAGTTAATGTAATTCCTGCTCTTGCAGGTCTCGGAATGGCAGGCCTTGTTATTGGGTTAGGTGCTCAAAAATTTATCAATGACTTAATTAGTGGATTTTTCATTATTTTTGAACATCATTTTGATGTTGGAGACAAGGTAGAAGTTGGTGGTTTTAAAGGAGAAGTTACAGACATAGGGTTAAAAACCACAAAAATACGTAATTGGAAAGGTGAAGTAAAAATTGTTGCAAACGGAGACATTACAACCTTGATTAATTTTTCCAGAAATCCTTCTATCGGAATTGTGGATTTTGGAATTGCCTATAAAGAAGATGTGGCAAAAACGACAGAATTACTTAATAAAGAATTACCAACATTGGCACTTGATTTTCCAGATATTATAGAAGGGCCAAAAGTGTTGGGAGTGATTGAACTTGCAAGCAGTAGTGTAAACCTTCGTGTCATCGTAAAAACAGTCTCAGAATCTCATTATGGAATTGAAAGAGCGATTCGTCAACGAATTAAAGAACTGTTGGACCAAAACAAAATTGAAATACCATTTCCACAAGTTGTTGTTCATTCTCAAAAAGAATAAATGATAAACGATATCTTTTAAAAGATGTCGTTTTTTTTGGTTTAATTCTTTTATATTCCTTAGATTATGAATTGAATAAGAAATTGAATTATGATATAATAACCACAAGCACAAACAGCTATTGAAGTGAGGGAAAACATGGAAAAAATTTATTTAAAGGATTTAAATGAGTACTTTAATCAAAAGATTGAAATTTGCGGTTTTGTCGACAAAATTCGCGATTTACAATACGTTCAATTTATTATATTAAGAGATTCTTCTGGAAAAGTGCAAATAACAATTGAAAAAAATGACGAGTGCAAAACGATGAATGAAATCGTTTCTAAATTGACAAAAGAAAGCACAATTTCTGTCAAAGGAACGATATTTGATCGACCAAATGTTAAATTAAGAGGCATCGAGTTTATTCCAACTTCCATCGAAGTTACAAGCGTTAGTTTAGAAGAACTACCGATTGACATATTAGATTACACCAATAAATCCAATAAAGAATTAAGACTTGATAATCGTTTTTTAGATTTGAGATTAGATAAAAATTATCTTATTTTTAAAGCTCAAACACTTGCAGAAATGGCTATGAGAGAATATTGGATTGAACATAATTTTATTGAAATCCATTCACCCAAAATTTTAGGGACTGCATCCGAATCTGGAGCTGAAGTTTTCAAAATGGATTATTTTGGAAAAACAGTTTATCTAGCACAATCTCCACAATTTTACAAACAAATGGCTATGGCAGCTGGCTTTAATAATGTGTTTGAAATTGGACCTGTATTTAGAGCCGAAAATTCACATACAGCCTATCACGCAACTGAATTTACAAGTGTGGACTGTGAAATGAGTTGGATTAAATCTCACCATGATGTGATGGATTTAGAAGAAGCAATTTGTAAACACGTATTAAAAAAGCTTAAGATAAATTTAAGCGCAGAATTTAAAACATTATTTAATGAAGAAATTAATGATAGTGACATCAATTTTCCGAGAATTCCTTTTTATGAAGCTAAAAAAATCATTCAAGAAAAATATAAATATTTTGGAGAAAAAGAACACGATTTTGACCGTAAAGAAGAAGAACTTATTGGAATGTATGCAAAAAAGAACTTTAAATGCGATTTTGTCTTTGTTATCGACTATCCTTTTGCAGCAAGACCTTTTTATCATATGATAGATGAAACTACAGGATTAACTAAGAGTTTTGATTTATTATATAAAGGCATTGAAATTACAACTGGAGCTCAAAGAGAACACCGCGTTGAAATTTTGAAAGAACAAGCTATTCAAAAAGAGTTACCACTTGAATCCATCGATTTTTACTTGAATTTCTTTAAATATGGAATTCCACCACATGGAGGCTATGGATTTGGACTTACTCGTTTCTTAATGAAATTATTTAATCTAGATAGTATAAGAGACGTAACATTCCTTTATCGCGGTCCGAATCGAGTAAACCCTTAAAAAAGTGAACCAAACACAATATTTGTGTTTGGTTTTTTTGTTTTCGTTAAAAAAAAATAAAATTATGATAAAATAAAGTAGAATACGAGGTGAGTTCTATGATAAAAGCCATTTTAATTGGAGCAGGAGCTAGAGGAATCGGGGTCTATGGAGCTTATGCTTTAAATCATTCCAAAGAAATTCAATTTATTGGTGTTGCTGATCCTGATATCGAAAGAAGATCTTATTTTTCTATGCAACATCACATAGCTAAAACAAATCAATATAGTTTTTATGAAGATATTTTGAAACAACCACTTATGGCAGATGTGTGCTTTATTTGCACTCAAGATCATCTTCACATTGAACCAGCAAAATTGGCCTTAGAAAAAGGGTATCATGTATTTTTAGAAAAACCAATGGCAATCACTGCCAAAGATTGTATTTATTTAGGTGAACTAGCACATAAACTTGAAAAGAAATTAATGATTGGGCATGTATTACGATACACATCGTTTTTTTCGACCATTAAAGACATTATTGAATCAGGCAAAATTGGAAAAGTCATGACGATTCAACACAATGAAAACGTATCTTTTTGGCACCAAGCACATAGTTATGTCAGAGGAAATTGGCGAAATGTAAAAACATCAAGTCCAATGATTTTGGCAAAATCATGTCATGATTTGGATATTTTGTATTGGCTTGTAAATTCAAATCCAACTCAAGTATCTTCTTTTGGTGAATTATCATACTTTAAAGAAAGTGAAGCGCCTCTTGATGCGCCAAGCTATTGTATGGATGGATGCCCAAAAGAAAACACGTGTATTTATTACGCTCCAAAAGTCTATTTGAAGGCTCCTGATTGGATGAAACTGCCTGTATCGAATGATATGTCAGATGAAGGGTTATTAAAAGCATTAACAAAAGGGTCTTATGGAAGATGTGTCTATCAATGCGATAATGATGTTGTTGATCATCAAGTGGTTATTATAGAGTTTGAAAATGAAGTGACAGCTTCTTTTACCATGACTGCATTTACTCACGAGAATACAAGAACGATAAAAGTAATGGGAACACTTGGTGAAATAAGAGGACATATGGAAAAAAACGAAATTGAAGTTTATCAATTTGGAATTGATGAACCTATCGTAATGAATCTTGAATCAACAGAATATGGACATAGTGGCGGAGATTTTGGAATCATGAAAGCTTTTGTTCATTTGATAGAAGTAGGAGATAACACTTCTATCACAAGCGAAAAAGCTTCTATTGAAAGTCATCTATTAGCATTTGCTGCAGAAAAATCAAGACTTGAAAAAAGAACGATCAATTTTGCAGATTATGTAAAAGGAATTAGCAAACATGACTGAATATAGAACATGTGAAGAAAAAGAACATCGAAGCGCCATTGAACTTTCTAAATCAGTGTTCAAAGAAAATATGGAAGAACAATTTCCTTTGCTTCTTGGAAAAACCAACCTTGAAAGAATGTTTGTTTGTGTAAAAGACAAAGAAGTCGTCTCTTTAGTAAATTATTATCCAGCACATGTAAAACTAAACGAAAGTCATATTACAGTAGGCTCCATTGGATCTGTCTGTACTCACCAAAATTTTAGAGGTCAAAAAATGGCTTCAACTTTGCTTATTCTTGCTGAAAATCAAATGTTAAAGGAACAGATTAGAATCGCAATTATTTCAGGAGAAGGTGGCATTTATCATAAAATGGGGGCGACAGTTGTTGGAGATGTTGATGCATTTATCTTAAATAAAAGTAGCGTTGAAGCTTTTTCTCACTATTCACTATTGGAATATCAAGAGAAATACCTTAAAGAATTATTATCGATTTATAATCAAGAAACCATACGGTTTGTAAGAAGCGAATCTGAATTTTCACTTTTAATCCTTGGGCAAACTTATCCAGATACGTTTGCTACTTATCCTAATTTATTGATTTTCGAAAACGAAACACTTGTTGCCTATATCATTTTTGAAATGAAAAACAATTTAAAGTCACTTTTAGTAAAAGAATATGGAGGATCAAGACAAGCGATTGTTGAAACCATACCTTTAATACTAAAAAAATATAATAAAAACAAATTAACGATTTTGGCTACTCCAGAAGATGAAATTCATGAAATGTTAAAAAAGCACAAAGTGCATAAAACAGATCAACACGCTAGTTTCAAGATTATTGATTTTTTGGGACTGATTTCCGATTTAAAACCATATTTTTTATCTAAATTTGATGAAGAATTTTTAAATCAAATTAAGATTAAAATAGAAGAAACTAAGTATGTGTTTACATTCGAAAATGAGAAGTTTATAATTAATGATATTCATGAACTAAATAAACTGATATTTGGACCAAATAAGAACATAATAAAGCAAGTTTCTTCTTTTACTTTAAAATTATTTTTAAAAGAAGTTTTTCCAATACCTTTTGTATGGACTCATAATTTGAATTATCAGTAAATGGAGGGATAATATGTGGGGTTTAAGCAATGAAACTATCGCAACGATAGGAATCGCTTTTATTTTCATAATGACTACATTAGGAGCTGCAATGGTATTTTTCTTTCGAAAAGCCTTAAGTCCTAATTTCAAAAAAATCTTTTTAGGGTTTGCTGCAGGGGTTATGATTGCAGCATCTTTTTGGTCGCTGTTAAGTCCTGCAATTGCAGAAGCAGAAAATCAAGGATTAATTGGTTGGATTCCAGCTGCAATTGGTTTTATTGGTGGTGGATTATTCTTGTTATTAGTGGATAATTTGTTACCTCATCTACATATTGGAGAAGACAAACCAGAAGGACTAAAATCTTCACTTAAAAGAACGACTATGTTGGTTTTTGCTGTTACGCTTCATAATATTCCAGAAGGGTTAGCTGTAGGACTAGCATTTGGATTAGCTTTAAAAACAGGATCAACTTATGCAATTGCAGCTGCATTTGGATTAGCACTTGGAATTGGAATTCAAAACTTTCCAGAGGGAGCGGCTATTTCCCTTCCTTTAAAACAAGAAAAATTGTCTACAGGGAAATCGTTTTTATATGGAATGATGAGCGGAGCGGTAGAACCAGTCTTTGCAGTAATTGGTTTAATTCTTGCAACGCAGTTGTCTTTTATAATGCCTTGGTTTTTAGCTTTTGCTGCAGGAGCGATGATTTATGTAGTTGTTGAGGAATTAATACCCGAGTCACAGCTTGGAGAACATTCGAATGTAGGAACGATGGCTGTTATGATTGGTTTTGTGTTAATGATGATTTTAGATGTGGCTTTAGGATAAAACAAAGAATGTGAGGAAATCAAATTGGATGTGAACTCTTTAAAAATTATATATGAAGACAATCATCTAATTGTCTCCATCAAACCAGCTGGTGTGTTATCACAAGCAGGAGAAAAAAAAATACCAGATATGTTAACTTTGATTAAATCGTATTTAAAAGATAAGTACCTCAAGCCAGGGAATGTATATTTAGGGCTTGTCCATCGCTTGGACTTGAATGTTGGCGGCTTAATGGTGTTTGCTAAGACATCCAAAAGTGCATCGAGACTATCTGAAGCGATTCGTGATCATGTCTTTGAGAAGCAATATATGGCTATCGTTCAAGGGGTTATACCCGTTGGACAAAAAGACACACTTACAGATTATTTAAATAAAAACGAAGAATTAAGAAAAAGTGAAATTAGTGAAGAATCCTCTGGGAAAAAAGCCATTCTTGAATATGAGATACTGGCAAATTCTAATCTATATGGAGGAATTTCGTTAGCGAAAGTTAGACTTCTAACAGGTCGTTTTCATCAAATAAGATCTCAATTTTCGAATTTTGGTCATCCATTATTAGGAGATCAAAAATATGGAAAAAAAACATCTATTTTGTCTAATGAACTAGGACTTTGGGCTTATTATCTTGAGTTTTTGCATCCAACCTCAAAAGAAACTATGACTTTTACTGAATATCCAAATACAAATATCTTTTCTATGTTTTCAACAATATTTGAAACATTTAAAAAGAAAGATTGCGAGGAATATAAATGAAAATATCCAAAAAGTATGTGAAAGCGAATATTGTTGAAGTGACTGTAGAGACACCAAATGGTTCCGTATTTGCCTTTATCAATATAGGAGCCGCTTTGACAAAGTGGATTACTTCTGACAACACTCAAATTGTTGCTAGTTATCAAGATTATCTTGATTACTTTAAACCTGGAATGTATTTAGGGACAAATGTTGGATTAACTGCTGGTAGAATAAAAGATGGACGTTTTTCATTGGATAATATTACTTATCAATTTGAAAACCCAGAAATTAATTTATTGCATTTTGGGAAAGAAGGAATTTCATTTAAGGAATTTTCTATATTTGAAGAAGCAAACGAAGATAATAAAGTTATTTTAAGATTTTCACTTGATTATCAACATTCTGTCTTACCTGGGATGCAAAGAATCGATATCTTTTATACCATTACAGATAACTGTTTATTCATTGAATACAAAGTAGTTTCAACAGAAACAACCATTTGCAATGTTACAAATCATTCGTACTTTAATCTGGATGGTGATTTTGATTATGAAGTTAAAAGTCATTTCCTAGAAGTGAAAAGCCCATTGGTAGTAATACCCAATAAAAGAATGATTGGAGATTTGCTACTTAACGTTCAAGATACTATTTTTGATTTTAGAAATGAAAAGCAAATAATACCTGTAATTAATGATCGATCTCTTCAAGAAGATGTTACAAAGGGATTAGATCATTACTTTATACTTTCTGAAAATGAAGAATTTAATGTTTGTTTATCATCAAAAAAAACAAATCGGAAGTTATATGTTTCAACCAATTATCCAGGAATTACTATTTATTCAACTAATTATCCCGATAAAAGTATTTTGCATACTTCAAGGCCGCTTGCCTATCATTCGGCCATTGCGATTGAACCACATTTTCAATCGAATGCGATTAATGATTCAAGATTTCTTACCTACATTTTGGAACCCAATAGAACATATGAACATTTCATAGAATATCGATTGGAGGAATCAGCATGAACCTATTAGTATTAGGTGGAGCAGGTTATATCGGAAGTCATTTTGTCAAGGAAGCATTAAATCAACAACATCAAGTAATCGTCCTTGATAATCTTCAAACTGGCCATTTAGATGCCGTCTCAAAAAAGGCGAAATTCATACAAGGTGATATTCGCGACAAACAAATTATGGATACTCTTTTTAAAACCAATCGAATTGATGCTTGTATACATTTTGCGGCTAATTCTCTTGTTGAAGTCTCAATGAAATCTCCAAACGAATATTTTGATAATAATGTGTATGGGACAATTGTTTTACTCGAAATGATGGCGAAATACAATGTCAAAAAACTCGTGTTTTCTTCATCAGCTGCAGTGTATGGACTTCATAAAGAAATGCCCATTACTGAAACGTTTTTAACTCTTCCTACGAATCCTTATGGAGAGTCAAAACTAATGATGGAAAAAATGATTTCTTGGGCCGATACGGCATATGGAATTAAATACGTCAGTCTACGTTACTTTAATGTTGCAGGAGCTTCAGCGGATGCATCCATAGGAGAAGACCATCGTCCTGAAACTCATTTAATACCAATTGTATTACAAGTACCTTTGAAGAAAAGAGAAGTCATAACAATATTTGGAAACGATTACGATACGTTAGATGGAACTTGTATTCGTGATTATATTCATATTGATGATTTAGTTTTAGCCCATCTTAAAGCACTAGATTATCTTGAAGCTACTACGACATCTAATGTATTTAATTTAGGATCAAATCAAGGATATTCTAATCTTGAAATCGTGAATCAAACCAGAATAATAACAAACCACGATATTCCAGTAAAAATTGGTGAAAGACGACCAGGAGACCCAGATAAATTAATAGCTTCTAATCAAAAAGCTTTCACTGTTTTGGATTGGAAACCGCAAAAAAACTTAAATGATATAATTTCTTCTGCTTGGAAGTTTCATCGATTACATCCAAATGGATATAAGGAGTGAAGGTATGATAAACACAAATCTAAATAGATTACTAAAATACGCTTTAGATGAACATTTGATTGAAGCGAGTGATTATGATTATTCAGTAAATCAACTTTTGTATTTATTGAAATTGGAGTCATTTAAAAAGGAAGAAATACTTGAAGACTTTGATTTTTTTGAAGTCTTACAAGAAGTATTGATTTTTGCATCAGAAAAAAAAATAATCAATCTTGAAATAGAAGAAGATCATTTTGAAGCAAAACTAATGGATTGTTTTTTACCTAGGCCTTCCGAATTAAATGCTAAATTTAATCAATTGTATAAAACGGGCCCAATGACTGCTACGAATTATTTCTATCATCTATCTAAAGCTTCAAATTATATTAAAACACAAAGAATTGATAAGAACCTTCGTTTTGTCTATCAAGGGAAATATGCACCACTAGATATAACAATTAATCTATCAAAACCAGAAAAAGATCCCAAATTAATTGAGTTAAAAAAACAAGATAAAAATAATACGTATCCAATTTGTGCTCTTTGTATGGAAAATGTAGGCTATTATGGGAATGAAAACAAAGCAGAAAGAAGTAATCACCGTGTAATTGATTTGACAATCAATCACGAAACTTCTCAATGGGGATTCCAATATTCTCCTTACTCCTATTTTAACGAACACGCTATTATTTTAAGAAAAGAACATACCCCTATGAAGGTTGACTCAAACACCTTTAAAGAATTAGTGGATTTTATCAATAAATTCCCTCATTATTTAATGGGTTCAAATGCTGGATTACCCATTGTTGGCGGGTCGATTCTGAATCATTATCATTTTCAAGGTGGAAGATATGAATTTCCAATTGAAAAAGCTCGAATATTAAAAAGCTATAAAAAAAGAAAAGTTGAAATTGAAGTATTAGATTGGCCTTTATCAGTTTTAAGAGTTGTTGGAAGTAATGAAGATTACGTTTTAGATATGGTGAATCAAATTTTTGAAGCTTGGAAGGAATATAGTAATGAAGCTATTGGAATTTTTGCCAAGACAACAGAATCGCATAATACGATTACCCCGATAGTAAAACTAGATGGATCAAAATACAATTTTTATATTGTATTAAGAAATAATCTAACCACAATGAAAAGACCATATGGACTTTTCCACCCAAGAGAAGAATATTTTCATATTAAAAAGGAAAACATTGGTTTAATTGAAGTGATGGGATTAGCAGTTCTTCCTGGAAGGTTAAAAAAGGAATTAGATCTCATAAAGCTTTGTTTACTTGAAAATCGAAATCCTCAAGAGTATAAAGAACTTGAAAAACACATTTCATGGATTGAAGAAATGAAATTAAAACAAGAAAGTTTTGAAGATATCAATCTATTTTTAGAAAATCAAGTTGGAAGTATTTTTGAAAAAGTATTAGAAGATTGTGGTGTATTTAAAGAACAAAATCAAGAGGAGTTTTATCATTTTGTAGAAAATTCAATTTATTAAAAAAACGTCGGAAGTCTCGACGTTTTCGATGAATAACATTTCATAAATTATGATTATATGATATAATTATGTATCAATAGAGGTGGAAACAATGGGACAACAAAAAGATAAGTTAGTTAAAGAAATTACGAGTAGAGATGAAGATTTTGCACAATGGTATACTGATGTCTGTAAAAAAGCAGAATTAATGGATTATACAGATGCAAAAGGATTTATTATCTACCGACCATACGGATACGCATTATGGGAAAATATTCAAAAATTTCTTGATATAGAATTCAAAAAAACAGGACATGAAAATGTGTATATGCCTTTGGTCATTCCGGAATCTCTATTTCTAAAAGAAGCAGAACATGTAAAAGGATTTGCTCCCGAAACCGCAATTGTGACGATTGGTGGCAATGAAATTTTACCAGAAAGGCTTATTATTCGACCTACTTCTGAAGTTTTATTTTGTGATCACTATTCAAAAATCGTTTCATCCTATCGAGACTTGCCAAAAAAATACAATCAATGGTGTAGTGTTGTTAGATGGGAAAAAACAACCAGACCTTTTTTGAGAGGATCAGAATTTTTATGGCAAGAGGGGCATACCATCCATGCCACTGAAGAAGAAGCAAGAGCAGAAACACTCGGGATTTTAGATATTTACAAATCACTTGGAAGTGAACTATTAGCTATTCCTTTTGTGACAGGCAAAAAAACGAATAAAGAAAAGTTTGCTGGTGCAGAAGAAACATACACTATTGAAGCGTTGATGCATGACGGAAAAGCATTGCAAAGTGGAACAACACATTTCTTTGGAACGGGTTTTGCTAAGGCATTTAATATTAATTTCCAAGATAAAGATAGTATTTTGAAACCCGTTAATCAAACATCTTGGGGTGTTTCAACTAGACTAATTGGTGCAATCATTATGGTTCATGGTGATGACTCAGGGCTTGTATTACCTCCTCGAGTTGCACCGATTCAAGTTATCATCATACCTATTCAATCACAAAAAGAAGGGGTGCTTGAAGCAGCAAAAAGCATATTTGATTCACTCTCAGAAAAAGGAGTTCGTGTTAAAATCGATGATTCAGATAAATCTCCTGGATGGAAGTTTTCCGAATCCGAGATGAAAGGAATTCCTATAAGAATTGAAGTTGGACCTCGTGATCTTGCGAAAGGCGAATGCATTATAGCGAAACGATATAATGGAGAAAAAATCACAATTAAATTAATTGACTTATCCATTCAAATTCCTTTATTATTACAAGAAATTCATGAAAAAATGTATCAAAAAGCGCTTGATAACGTTTTTTTAAATACAAGACCAGCCTATACTTATCAAGAATTTAAACAAATTTTGGAATCAAAACAAGGATATATAAAAATGATGTGGTGTGGAAATCAATCTTGCGAGGATTTAATCAAAGAAGAAACCTCAGCCACAGCGAGATGCATTCCTTTTCACCAAGAGCATTTGACTGATAACTGCCCTGTTTGTGGAAGAAAAGCAGAGAAATTAGTTTATTTTGCAAAAGCATATTAAAAAAACTACCTAAAAAGAAGACGTGTAAATTTACACGTCTTTTTGAATGAATATGTCTCCACCAAAACTATCATATGCGACAATAACTGGAAAGTCTTCTACCAAAAGTTCATAAATAGCTTCACTTTGAAGTAAGGGATATGCTAGTAATTTAGAAGATTTAACGGTTTTTGATAATTTAGCACCAATGCCTCCAGTTGTAATAAAATAAATGGCTTTATTTAGTTTAAGATTTTGCTTAAAGTCATCGCTTCTGTTTCCTTTTCCAATCATCATTTTTAAACCATGTTCCATTAAGACTGTACTAAATGGATCCATTCGGTAACTTGATGTTGGTCCGCAAGATCCAATAACCATTCCAGGTTTTGGAGGAGTAGGACCAACATAATAAATGATTTGATTTTCAAAAGCAAAAGGAGTTGGTTTGTTTTCTTGAATAGTTTGTACTAATAATTGATGTGCAGCGTCTCTACCTGTGTAAATGATGCCTGTAAGAAGTATTTCATCTCCAGCTCTAAGTTGTAACCTAGTTTTTTCATCAATAGGGGTTTTAATTTTTATCATCATTCACCTCTCAAAATCATTTTTTTCTTTCTTGCAGAATGGCACTGAATATTTACAGCAACGGGCAAAGAGGCAATATGGCAAGGAAAAGAATTCACCTTAACAGCCAAACAAGTTGTATTTCCTCCAAGTCCCATTGGACCAATATTTAGTTGATTCACTTCATCTAAGAGCTCAGTTTCTAGCTGTTGATCTATTGGTAGATGTGCATGATCGTCTAAATCTCTAAATAAAGCTTCTTTTGCCATTAATGCAGCTTTTTCAAAATTGCCACCTATACCAATTCCTAATATAATGGGAGGACAAGATTTTCCTCCAGCCAATTTTACGGTTTCTAAAATAAAGTTCTTTACGCCTTGAATTCCAGAAGCAGGAGTCAACATTACTAAACGACTCATATTTTCACTGCCCGCACCTTTGGGTGCGATTTCAATTTTTAATGTGTCGCCTTTCACCAACTTTTGGTGAATAATAGCAGGAGTATTATCTAAAGTGTTTTGTCGTATCAAAGGATGATTGACAACTGATTTTCTCAAATATCCTTCTAAATACCCTTGGCGAACGCCTTCGTTTATAGCATCTTCAAGATTGTAATTTATTTCGATTTCATTTCCGATTTCAAGAAAAACAACAGCGATTCCTGTATCTTGACATAAAGGAATATGCTCATTTTTGGCGATTTCTTGATTTTCAAGAATTTGAGATAAAGTTGATTTAGCAAGTTTGAAAGTTTCGTTTTCAAAACTGATTTTTAATCTATCAATCAAACATTGATCTAAAGAAATTGCGGAAGTCATTATCATTTCTTTTACAGATTGAATTAGCAATTCTTTTGGTATTTTTTTCATGCAATCACCTCAAAAATATTATATCATTTTTCATTAAAGTTATAAAGCAGTTAATGATTAAGTTATAGCAAATCAGCAATTGTATTTATTTCTAAACTGCTTGTATCCATTATAGTGCATTTTTGTAAAATAATCTATTTTATATTTACTTTTACTATGGATTTATATATAATGATTTCAGTAGGTGACTAATTTGAAGAAAATAAAATTAATTTCTGATAGTACTTGTGATTTGTCTTCTGATTTAATAAAAAAACTTGATATTGATATTGTTCCACTTTATGTGAATTTTGTAGAAGAGTCATATTTTGATGGAGTGAACTTAACAACGGCTAAAATGTACGAACTTGTGAAAAAAAAGGGTTTGTTGCCTAAAACCGCGGCAGCATCACCTGGTGCATTTTATGAAATTTTTGAAAGGTATCTAAAAGAAGAGTACCAAATAATATATTTAGGTATTGGTTCAAAATTCTCTGCTACTTTTTTAAGTGCTCATTCCGCAAAAAAAATGTTGGAATCAGATGACATTTTTTTAGTGGATTCAGAGAATTTATCTTCAGGCTCTGGTTTGTTATTGCTAAAAGCTGACAAATTCAGACAAGAAGGAAATGACGCTCAAACCATAGTAAATAAACTTCTAGAGATTGTTCCAAAAGTAAGAAGCCAATTTGTTATTGATACTTTAGATTATTTATATAAGGGCGGCAGATTAAATGCTCTCTCTGCGTTTATGGGAACCATGTTAAAAATTAAACCAATTATTAAAGTAAGAGATGGCGTAATGGTTGTTGGAAAAAAGGCTAGAGGAAATATCAATCAAGGTATTAATTTGTTAATTAAAGAAGTCATGGATTTAAAAGAGGAAATTGATTCAGATTTTCTAATGGTGACTCATTCAATGGCACATAAATCTTATGAATACATATATAATGAAATCCACGATAAATTGCCCATTAAGCACATATATGAAACAGATGCTGGGTGTGTTATTTCTAGTCATTGTGGAGAAGGAACTATTGGAATTTTGTATATTTTAAAATAGGGAAAGAACTTACATAAATTGTAAGTTTTCTTTTTTAAAATTATTAGTTGACATCGCAACTAAATAGATATATACTTAAAAGTGATATTTAAGAAGGTGGTCTAAATGATTAATAAATATGAGCATTTGATTAATAAATTTCGTCATCGTTTTTTAGATGATAGTCTAAAGAATATTGGCATTAATGGACCTGCAGGGCCTTATTTAATTAAAATTAGTGAAGCAAAAACAATTAAAATGAATCAAATCATTGTTCACTCTCCATTTCACAAATCACATACAACTAGAGCAATAAATGAGCTTAAAGATTGTGAGTTGATTATAAAAGTGAAAGATCCAGAGGATCAAAGAAGCTTTATACTCTCTATTACAAAAAAGGGAGAATTAATCGCGGATAAAGTTATAGAAATTCTTCGCAAGTGGGATGAATTAATTTTGAGTGCATTAAACGAAGAGGAAAAACAAATGATGCAAGTCATTACAGAGAAAATATATATGAAAGTGAAAGAACACTTCGAGGAGGATTTGCTTGATGAAAAAAATGTTTAAATTTTTAAAACCATATTGGTTCCAAGTTTTTATTATCTTTATTTTAGTTTCTATTACTTCTATGGGAACTCTTCTTTTGCCAGATTATATGCGTATAATCATTGGTCAAGGAATCACAGCTGAATATCAAAGTTTAGATCCAATATCAGGGGAATATATCGTTGTAGAAGAATGCGATGTTTTAGAAAACCCCGATACCTGTAAAATTATCCAAAAAAGTGATTTTGGTATTATCGCAAAATATGGAGTAATCATGATTGGCGTTACGCTTGTATCATCGGTTGCGGCCATTATTTTAATGTATGTTTCGAGTAATGTTGCAAGTAACACCGGAAAAGATATTAGACGAGATCTATACAAGAAAATTAATCAATTTTCGATGGCAGAAGCAGAACAATTTGGCACATCCTCTTTGATTACAAGATCAACAAACGATGTAGTTCAAATTCAAAACTTTTTAATCATGGGGTTAAGAATGTTTTTACGAATTCCAATCTTCTTTATTGGTGGAATTATTATGAGCGTTCGGATTAGCAAAGAATTAACTGGAGTTCTTATTTTGGGTGTTCCAGCATTAATTATATTGATTGTTGTAACGTTTATTTTAGTTTTACCTTTATTTAAAGCTTTACAAAAGAAAGTTGATAAGCTCACTCTTGTCACAAGAGAAAGCATCAACGGAGTCAGAGTTATTCGTTCTTTTGGTCAAGGAGAAAAAGAAGTTAAACGTTTTCAAAATGCAAATGCTGATTTAACATCCACAACATTAAAATCAGGAAAAATCATGTCTATGTTAAATCCTGCTGTCAACTTAATTTTTAATTTTGTAATCTTAGGCATCTTATATCTTGCATTTACTTTTGTATCAACTGGTACATTTGGAGATTATCAAAGTTTGGCTAATGTGTCAGCTGTCATTCAATATTCTACCCAAATCATGTTTAGCTTATTAATGCTTACCATGACCTTTATTATGTACCCTAGAGCTGAAGTGTCAGGAAAAAGAATACTTGAAGTTTTAGAAAAAGAAATTGTCATAAAAGATGAAGGCAACCCTATTTACGACGATTTAGATATCACTGGAAAAATTCAATTTAACGATGTTTGTTTCAAATACGCAGACGCCGAAAAGAATGTGTTAGATCATATTTCATTTGAAGCAAATCCAGGAGAGACCATTGCAATCATCGGATCAACTGGGTCTGGCAAATCGACCATTATCAATTTATTGCCTCGCTTTTTCGATGTTACGTGTGGAAGTGTCACGATTGATGACATAAATGTATCTGATTTTACGTTGCATAAATTAAGATCAATCATAGGCTTTGTTCCACAAACTGCTACCTTATTTTCAGGAACCATTAAGGAAAATATTGGATATGGGAAAGAAGATGCGACCTTTGAAGACATTCAATATGCCGCAAACATTGGACAAGCTTCTGAGTTTATAGAAGAAATGGATTTAAAATATGATTCTGTAGTAGAACAAGGCGGAGTTAATTTCTCTGGAGGACAAAAACAAAGAATATCGATTTCAAGGGCTCTAATTAGAAAACCTAAAATCTATATTTTTGATGATAGCTTTTCAGCTTTAGATTTTAAAACAGATGCAGCTCTTCGTAAGGCATTAAAAAAAGAAACCACAGACGCAACCGTCATCATTATTGCTCAACGAATCGGAACGATTATGGATGCAGATAAAATACTAGTAATTCAAGAAGGAACCATTGTTGGAATGGGAAATCATCGTGAATTGTTAAAAACTTGTGAAGTATATAAAGAAATTGCTCTTTCTCAACTTTCAGAGGAGGAACTAGCATGAAAAAAAATGACCAAGTAAAAAATAATATTGAGCAACAATCTCAAATCCAACAATCAAAAAAACCTTCTCCAAACAGAGAACATGGTCCTGGAAGTGGAATGCCACTTGGGCGCCCTGCAGAAAAAGCTAAGGATTTTAAAGGAACCACAAAAAGATTGATCAAGTTTTTAAAACCACAATTACCTTTACTTATTTTAATGATATTGTTTACAATTATTATGACAATATTTTCTGTTATTACACCTAATTATTCAAGACAAATATTAAATACAATGCAAGGAATGATTAATGGGTCTGCCGATGCAGACAGCATTTCTTTAATTAAGACATTCTTTTACATAATCATCTTATTGTATGTATTTAGATTTATATTAGAGTTGATTTCGTATTTAATTGGAAATTCTGTAAGTGCCACAATTGGTAAGAACTTTAGAAATACATTAAGAGATAAATTAGAAACATTACCGATTCGATATTTTGATTCAAAACAAACAGGAAATATTTTATCGGTGTTTTCAAACGATGTTGAAGTAGTAACAAGTTCCATTCAACAAAGTTTAATACAAATTATTCAAGCTATTCTCTTAATCATAGGAGTTCTAGCTATGATGTTTTATATATCATGGGAATTGACCATTATTGCATTAATTGTTTTACCACTTTATATCCTAGCGACAACTTTAATTGCAAAAAAATCACAGTCTAAATTTATTCGCCAACAAAAACAACTTGGAAATTTAAATGGATATATTGAAGAGATGTTTACCGCTTTAAAAATAGTAAAATTATTTGGTAAAGAAAAAGATTCCTTTAATAAATTTCAAAAGATAAATGAAGGATTAGCCACTGAAATGAAAGGTGCTCAATTCTTAAGCGGATTGATTCGTCCCATTATGGAGTTCATTTCAAATATAGGATATGTAGCCGTTGTTATTGTGGGTGGAATTCTTGCTGGAGCGACAAATCCTTTATTAATTGGAGACATCACCATCTTTATTTCTTATCAAAGAAGTTTTGTCAATCCAATCTTAAATCTTGCTAATATTGTCAATATGCTTCAATCTACCATTGCTGGAGCAGAACGTATTTTTGAACTTTTAGATGCCGATGAAGAAACACTTGAAAAGAATTTAAAAGAGTTTGATAACGATCATTTTCAAGGACATGTTGAATTTTCTAATGTAGATTTTTCCTACAGTAAAGACAAAGATTTAATCAAAAATCTAAATCTTGAAGTTAGTTCAGGAAAACAAATCGCCATCGTTGGTCCAACTGGTGCAGGAAAAACAACTCTAGTTAATTTATTAATGCGTTTTTATGAAATTGATAAAGGAGAAATCAAAATTGATGGAATTTCATCAACGGATGTAAAAAGAACAACATTAAGATCTCTCTTTGGAATGGTTTTACAAGATACATGGTTGTTCTCAGGTTCCATCAGAGAAAATGTTTCTTTTGGAAAAGAAAACGCCACATTAGAAGAAGTGATTTCAGCATGTAAACAAGCTCATGTGCATCATTTTATTGAGACAATGCCACAAGGATATGATACAGTATTAAATGAAGATGCATCGAATATTAGCCAAGGTCAAAAACAACTTTTAACCATTGCTCGTGCTATTTTGTTTAATCCTAAAATTTTAATCTTGGACGAAGCAACTTCATCAGTAGATACTAGAACGGAAGCCTATATCCAAAACGCAATGACTTTCATGATGGAAGGTAGAACAAGTTTTGTGATTGCACATCGACTTTCGACGATTAAAAATGCTTCAACCATTCTTGTAATGGATCAAGGACAAATTGTCGAGCAAGGAACTCATAAAGAACTATTAGAGAAATCAGGAGTTTATGCTGAATTGTATTACAGTCAGTTTTTAAATGCAACAACTTAAAGAGGAGGATATCCTCTTTTTTCTTTTAAAATTCTAAAAAAAAGCGTATAATAATAGAGATATAATCTATTAATAATCTCTTTTATACTATAAATAATGTAAAGAGAACAAATCGGATAGAAAGAAATGGTATTATAGAGTTTGGAACTGCGAGGATAAATTATGAAAGTAGGATTAATCTCACTTGGATGCGCTAAAAATTTAGTGGATTCTGAGATGATTTTAGGTATTTTAAAAGAAGCAGGAATCGAAATTGTTTCTTCTCCAGAAGAAAGCGATGTAATTATTATAAATACATGTGGATTTATCGAATCAGCAAAAGAAGAAACGATAAACACTATTTTAGAAATGAAAGAATTTGGAAAAAAATTAATCGTATGTGGATGTTATGCTGAGCGTTATAAAGAAAAATTAAAGGTAGAAATGCCTTTTATTGATCGAATCATCACTTTAAAAGATTATCCAAAAATTCATCTAATATTGCAAGAAGAATTTATGGATAAAGCCTTAAAATTCATGCCATTAAGATATGAATCAAGAATGCTTTCAACATCTTCAAAAACGCCATATGTGAAAATCAGTGAAGGGTGTAACAATCGATGTACTTATTGTGCTATTCCGTTAATTCGTGGAGGATTTCGATCAAGACCATTTTTAGAAATTATTAATGAGTGCAAACTCTTAATTAAAAATGGTGCAAAAGAAATCAATTTAATTAGCCAAGACACCACAAGATACGGATCCGATTTTTCGCCAAATCATGAAAGTTTACTTGCAAGCCTTATGGAAGAAATTGCTTCTCTTAATGGAGTCGTCATGGTTCGGGCTCTGTATCTATATCCAGATGAAATAACGCCTGAATTACTTCACACAATCAAAAATAATCCTAAAATCGCATCTTATTTCGATATACCAATTCAACACATCTCTTCGTCTGTATTAAAAGCAATGAACCGAAGAGGAAATGAAACGCTTGTGAAGGAGTTACTTTATAAAATTAGAACGATGATTCCCGATGCAATCATTCGCTCTACTTTGATTGTAGGATTTCCAGGAGAAACAGAGGCTGATTTTGATCAGTTATACCATTTTGTAGAAGAGTTTCAATTTGATCGTTTAGGCGTTTTTGCTTATTCGAAAGAAGAAGATACTAAAGCGTTTCATCTAGACAATCAAATTGATGAAAATATCAAGCAAGACCGACTACATCAAATTATGAAATTACAAAAGAAAATAGCGAAAAAATTAAATAAAGAACAAATCGGCAAAGTGCATCATACGATTATTGAAGCCTATGATGAGGAATCTAAATTTTATTATGGTAGGAGTTATGCGTTTGCTCCTGATGACGTAGATGGATATATTGTTTTTATGTCAAAAGTGCCTCTATCTATTGGAGACGACATCGATGTTTTAATTACAGATGTTTTTATGTATGATTTAATTGGAGACGCTCAAATCTTATAAAAAGGGAGAATACTATGTTTATTGAATTAATGGTTAAAGGATTTATAATCGGAATAGCTTTTATTATCCCTGGAGTAAGCGGAGGGACTTTAGCAATTTATCTTGGAGTATACGATAAATTGCTGCAATCAATTGGAAATATTTTTAAAGAGTTTAAAAAAAGTGTTGCCTATCTCTTTCCTATTTTCTTAGGAATTGGATTGTCCGTTGTCGTTTTAGCAAAACTGTTAGGATTTTTAATCCAATGGAATTCGTTTATAACACTTTTATTTTTCATTGGACTCATTTTTGGAGGAATTCCTAGCATTTTAAAAAAAGTAGGAAAAGAAAATGCAACTGTCTCAGGATATTTAGCTTTCTTCATTGCTTTTGGAATTGTGCTTTTGCTTTTAATGAGTCAATTATCTCAAACCGGAATTGGAATTGCTCATTTTGATATGACATTGATGAACTTTTTACTTTTAATCTTGCTCGGAGCCATTTCATCCATTACAATGATTGTTCCTGGGATTTCAGGATCTGCACTTTTAATGGCGTTAGGTTTTTATACAGCAATAGTCACAAATGTAATAGGAAATGTATTTGATTTTTCTGTAATAGGATATAATTTATACGTGATTATTCCATTTGCAATAGGTGCCGCTTTAGGAATTATATTGTTTAGTAAAGTTATTGTTTTCTTTTTAAAGGAGTATCCAAAAGAAACCTATTTAGCAATTGTTGGATTTATTCTAGCCTCTGTTGTAGTAATCTTCTTAGAGATTAGAGACCCAAGTACTGGTGGAGTATTTACAGATCAATTGCCCATTTATAATTTCCTTTGGAATTTTATTAAAACGAATGTATTATCCGTTATTTTTGGCGTTTTAAGCTTAGTGCTAGGCGTTTTTTCCGCAACGTTATTAGTAAAATTGGAGTTTAAACTCAAAAAAAATGAAAGTTAAAACCATTCAAGCAAAATCATTTATGACAAAGACAAACATTGGAGGATCTGATTTTACTTGCAATCCATTTATTGGTTGTCAACACGGTTGTATCTATTGTTATGCAAAATACATGTTAAATGGAAGAGATACAAACGAGATTTGGGGATCTTTTGTCGAGGTAAAACAATATTTAAACCACAATATTCCAAAAGGTACTGGAAGCAAAAATTTGATATTTAGTAGTGCAACTGATCCGTATCAACCAATCGAAAAAAACGTTGAATCTGTAAAACACATTTTAGAAGATATCGTGGAAAGTGATTTAAAAGTATCGATTTTAACGAAATCTGGTTTGATCGTACGAGACATTGATTTACTGTCCAAAATGAAGAACGTTGAAGTTGGATTTAGCATTGCTTTAAACGATGAACTCGCGAAACAGATTGAACCAGGAGCTAGTTTGCCTTCCGTTCGAATAGAAGCTTTAAAAGCCTTAAAAGAAAGAGGAATTAAAACTTACGTATTCATTGCACCAATCATTCCTATTTTAACGAATGTGTTTCAAATTATTGATAGTACAAAAGATTTTGTTGATTATTATATGTTTGATTCCTTGAATTTAAAACATCCAGACAATCAAAAAAATATTTTTCAATTTATTAATCAGTATTTTCCTGATTTATTAAAAGATTATCAAGATATTTTTATCCACAGAAATAGTCCATATTACAACTCTTTGAGAGATGGGATTATAGACTATGTTAATAAAAATAATATTCAAATAAGATATATCTACGATAGAAAAGAGGAACGAAGATGGTAAAAAAACAAGATGTACTATATTTAGAGCCTTACATTATAGAAAAAAGAAGATACTTGCATCAACATCCAGAAACTGGTTTTGAAGTGAAGGAAACACATGACTATATCGCAAAAGAGTTAACAGATTTAGGAATTGAGACCATTTTGCACGTAGGTAAAAATTCACTCATCGGATTAATCCATAACGGTAAAGGGCCAATTATAGGACTAAGAGCAGATATGGATGCTTTGCCTTTAGAAGAACAAAACGACGAATTAAGCTATAAATCCATTCACAAAGGAATCATGCATGCATGCGGTCATGATAGTCATTCTGCGATGCTTTTAGGAGCCGCCTCCTATTTACAAACCCATAAGGATTTGTGGAAAGGAACGGTTAAACTGATTTTTCAAGAAGCGGAAGAGGGACCAAATCCTGGCGGGGCATATGAAATTGTACGTTCCAATCTATTAAACGATGTGGATAGTTTTTATGCTTTTCATGTATCTTCCGAATTTGAATCAGGAAAAATTGCCACTAAAAAAAATGCTACATTTGCATCAGCAGATACGATTAAAATGACTCTTCATGGAAAAGGATGTCACGCTGCTTATCCCCATTTAGGAATTGATCCTATTATTATGCAAGCAGAAGTTATCTTAGGGCTTCAGTTGATTCGCTCAAGGATACTAAATCCTTTAGAACCTTCCGTAATAACCATTGCAAAAGTAGTATCAGGAACGACTCATAATATCATTCCAGATATTGCCTATTTAGAAGGCACAGTTCGAACCTTTTCTGTTGTCGTTAGGGAAAAAATCAAGTTAGAAATTGAAAAAGTATTAAAAAGTGTGACTGAAAAATATGGTGGGACTTATGATTATTCTTATATTTATGAATATGACCCCGTCATCAATACCCCATCAGAAGTAGATTACATCGAAAAAGTTGTTCATCAAACACTTGGAAATAATGTTTTTACTTTGTTAGATAGACCTTCAATGGGGGCAGAAGACTTTTCAAGATACATCCAATTAAAACAAGGTTGTATGATGTGGCTTGGAACCAGAAAAGATGAATCAACTTCTTTTGGTCTTCATCATCCCAAATTTAATCTTGATGAAAAAGCGTTACTAAATGGTTCGCTTCTATTCATAAATTTAGTTTTAGCATATGAGAAAGGGTGAAATAATGTATTTAATTAAAAACGCAAATCTTATTAGTATGAAAGACATCAATTACGAAATCACAGATATTCTACTTGAGGGTAAGACGATTAAAGCTATTGGAAAATTAAATGAAAAGGATTATCCAAATGTTTTAATCATTGATGCCAAAGGGAATTATGTGACTCCAGGAATTGTCGACCCACATTGTCACATTGGAATATTTGAAGAGGCAATTGGCTTTGAGGGCGCTGATGGAAATGAAATGACAAATCCTGTTTTACCAGAACTTAGAGCAATTGATGCAATTAAACCTCAAGATGTAGCCTTCCAAGAAGCTCTTGAAGCAGGAGTAACAACCGTTTGTACTGGTCCAGGTAGTGCAAATGTAATTGGAGGTACGTTTTGTATCATGAAAACAAAAGGCACTACCATTGATGATATGATTGTAAAAGAAGAATCTTCAATGAAAATGGCTTTAGGAGAAAATCCAAAAAGAGTGTATAACTCTAAAAGTCAAACGCCTCAAACCAGAATGGCTTCTGCAGCACTTATTAGAGACGCTTTAATGAAAGCCAAAGAATATAAAGTGAAAAAGGATAAATATCAAGAAGATTTAGCAAATGGAAAAGAAGGAATTGTGAAACCAGAATCCAATATGAAATGGGAATCTCTTTCAAGAGTATACGATGGCTTTTTAGTTAAAATACATGCTCATCAACAAGATGATATCGTGACCGCCATTCGCATTATTAATGAATTTGGATTAAATGCGACAATCGAACATGCAACAGAAGGTTATTTAATTACTGATTACTTAGTGAAATATAATCAAAGAGTAATCATTGGGCCAACTCTTGGTTCAAAATCAAAATATGAACTTCGAAATAAAACGTTTAAAGCTGCAAAGATTTTATCCGATGCAAAAGTAGAATTTGCCATTATGACCGATCATCCCGTTATCCATTTAGCTAATGCTTTGACTCAAGTTGGATTATTTGTCAAAGAAGGTTTAAGTGAATTAGAAGGATTTAAAGCCGTCACAATCAATGCGGCCAAAATCAATGAAATTGATAGCCAAGTTGGAAGTATTGAAGTTGGAAAAGATGCTGATATCGTTATCTGGGATGGACATCCTTTACATTACTTAACAAAAACAAATTATGTTTTCATCAATGGAGCCATTGCGTTTCAACGTTAGAAAAAAAACACGGAATTTTCCGTGTTTTATTTTTTGTTTTGTTCTTCAATGAAGGCTTCTTGGTATTTATCAATTAAGTTTATGGCATCTTGTTTTGGATAGTAATCCAATACTTCGACGTGATGACCTGGTTGTAATTCTTTATAGTTTCTAAAGAATAATTTGATTTCTTTTAATTGCAATTCTTTAAAATCTGTTATATCTTGAATGTCTTCAAATCGAGGATCTGCATCCACGACTGCAATTAACTTTTCGTCGTGCTCTCCAGAATCGTACATATCCAAATATCCTACCACTCTAGCATCTACGATACATCCTGGAAATGTTGGAGTAGTCGCAAGAACCAATATATCCAAAGGATCTCCATCTTCCGCTAATGTTTCTTCAATAAATCCATACTCAGCAGGGTAAGTCATTTTTGAATACAGTACTCGGTTCAACTTAATTCGATTCTTTTTTTTGTCAACTTCATATTTGTTTTGTGTACCCATAGGGATTTCAATAATAGCTTCGATAACTTTTGGCATGAGTTCTCCTTTTATCTTTCTCAATGATTATATCGTATCTGAATTCTTTTTTCAAGTTAATGATACTGAATTATTATTTTTTAAGATTTAAGAATATTATTTTTTAATTTTATGATAAAATATAGAGTAAGAGGTGGTTTCATTGGTTTATTATAGCTTCTTTTTGATAGGAATCAATATAACAATTCATAACATATCTTTTGCTATAGTAGGAAGTTCATTTTCCGATTTTTTACTTCAAAATTTAGGATGGTGTATCTTACTTATCTTTTTGCTTTTTGCAATAATCTTTTACATTATTTTTAGAAAAAAGAAAAATAGCAAGGTTGATATTATGAGTAATGATAATATCGAAGCAATTCTTAACTGTTTTGGAACCTTAGAGAACATCGTTTCTTGCTCACTTGAAGGATCGAGATTAAAAGTACTGACAAAAGATATCAGCAAAGTGGATTTAGTATCCATAAAAGCGTTAAAAGCTCAAGGTATTTTTGTTTCAGGCAACCAAGTAAAATTGATATTTTCTTTTGATGTACATCCGCTTGTTGATTATATAATAAATCAAAAAAAGGAGAAATGAACAATGATTGAATCTAAATTTAAAATTGGGTACCCTCTTGGACTTCACGCAAGACCTGCGACAATGTTGGTAAGTAAAGCCAATAGCTTTCAAGCCGAAATGACAATTGAATTTAATGAAAAAAGAGTAAATTTAAAATCAATCATGGGAGTACTGTCATTAAGTGTACCTCAAAACAAAACGTTTATCATTACATTTAATGGTAGAGATGAAGAAGAAGCTTCTCAAGCAATCAATCGAATTATTAACGAAATCAATTTAATGAAATAAACGAAGGGCATCTGTAAAAGATACCCTTTTTTTATTTTCTTTTTCTACCAAGCCCAATTTTTTGTTTGCATTTTTCTAGCTTTCTAAAGGCAAATTGAGAAGCAACTTCTTTTCCTTTGTCTAATATTTCATCTACAATAGAAGAATTAATGATTTCAGTATATCGTTTTTGTAAAGGAATCAGTTCTTTTACAACTAAATCTGCTAAATCCTCTTTAAATTCTTTATAACCTAGATTTTTGTATTTTTTGACAATATCGTCAATTTCTAAACCTGTCAAAGAAGCATAAATATTCAATAAATTTGCAATACCCGTTTGATGAATTGGATCATATTTTACAATCCCTAACGAATCCGTAACAGCGGATTTTATTTTTTTTACGATGACATTTTCATCATCAAATAAAGAAATATACCCTTTATCTGATTCATCTGATTTACTCATCTTTTTATCAGGATTTTGTAAATCCATAATTCTCGCACCAACTTTTGGAATTAAAGGAGTTGGCACGATAAAGAAATCTCCATATCGATTATTGAAACGAGTGGCAATATCTCTTGTAAGTTCTAAATGTTGTTTTTGATCTTCTCCCACGGGGACATAATCAGCATCATATAATAAAATATCAGCTGCCATTAAGGATGGATATGTAAACAACGATGCAGTAATTCCGCTTTCTTGTTTTTTGGATTTATCTTTAAATTGCGTCATTCTTTCTAATTCACCCATATAAGTAAAGCATTGCAAAATATATCCAAGTTCAGCATGTTCTTTTACTTCAGATTGGATAAATAATATTGTTTTTTCTTTGCTTAAACCAGCAGCTAAATAGATAGCAATGATGTCTTTTGTTCTTTTCCTCAGTTCTGAAGCGATTTGAGGAGTGGTAATAGCGTGCAAGTCTGCCACAAAAAAGTAAAACTCTGCATCGGGCATTTCCCTTTGCATTTTAACAAATACTTTAATTGCGCCCAAATAATTTCCTAAAGTCAATGTTCCTGTAGGTTGAATTCCTGATACGATTTTTTTCATAATTTTCCCTCCAATAAAAAAATCGCCCTTAAATAAAGGACGATTTAACGCGGTACCACCTTTGTTCTAGTTTACACTAGCACTCATTCCTTTAACGCAGGATTACGGATGGGATTAGCATCACTCACTGGTCCATTCATCCTATTTTCCTTGTTCTCACCTACCACAAGGTCTCTTGTTTTTTCCTAGGATTACTATTTCAGTTCATCGTTTTGATATATTATATCACTTCTAATTTTGTAATTCAACCTCTAATTGATCAACTAATTCAGTTAATCGATTTACAACAGCCATAAAAGCGTCTTGTTTGGTTAAATCCACTCCAGCATCCATCAATTGTTTGATTGGGAAAGCACTTCCACCGGATTTCAAGAGTCCAATGTATTTGTCAAATGAACCACTAACGCCATTTTTAACATCTTCATAGATTTTTAAAGAAGCAGCAAAACTCGTTGCGTATTGGTATACATAAAATGGAGTATAGAAAAAGTGAGGAATGTATGCCCATACGAAAGGTTTCATGTCTTCTTTTTCAATATTGATGTCATAGAATTCTTTATATAGGTTTATCATAATGTTTGATAAATTATCGGCTGTGATTGGTTGACCAGTTTCAACTAATTTATGAGCTTCCAGTTCATAAATGGCAAAAAGAGTTTGTCTGTAAAATGTTGAAAGAATATCATCAATTGCTCTTTGTAATAATGAAATTTTTTCATTTCTTGAAGCTTTGCTTTCCTTTATAAAATAATCGAGAAGATTATGTTCGTTAAAAGTAGAAGCAACTTCTGCCACAAAAATAGTATAGTTTTGCAAGGAAGAAGGTTGTGTTTCTGCAGCAAACATGGAATGAATGGAATGACCTGCTTCATGAGCAACCGTAAATACATCAGGTAATGATTTCGAATAATTTAGTAAAATGTAAGGATGAAGATTAGGCATAGAGGAAGAATAAGCTCCTGTTCGTTTGCCTGGTTGTTCAAAGACATCCACAAAACCATCTTTTAACACATCTTTTGCTTTTTCTTGGAAATAATTCGGAAAATGAGAAATGGAATTAAAGAATAATTCTTTTGCTTCTTCGAATTCATATTCTTTATCCGAATGTGCAAGATCTAAAAATCGATCATATGTATGATATTCTTCTAATTTCAATGTTTTTTTGACAAGTTGAATGTATTTTTTGATAGGAGCAGTATTATTTCTTGCGACACTGGCAAGAGATTGATAAACTTCAACAGGAATGGCATTATTAAATAAGTAACTTTGAACACAACTTTTATAATTTCTTGATTTCATAATTGCATAATCATTTAATAACACGTTTTTATAAATGCTAGCATAAGTGTTTTTATGCATTTCGTAATAAGAAAAAACAGCTTCAAAGATATCTTTTCTTTCAGAAGGATTTTCACTTTTTTTAATGAAAGAACGATAATTGCTATTTGAGATTGTTACAATCTCGCCATTGTCTAACATGACATCTTGATTTTCCATATCAGCAACGGATAAAGAACCATACAAATCTCTGCCAGAATCAGCTAATTGATTAAAATTAGCTAATAAAGCTTCTGCTTGATCATCTAAAATATGTGCTTGACGACGGAACAGTTTTTCAAAGGAAAAGCGAAATTCTTCCAGTTCAGGATTTCCTTCAACAAATTTCATAACTGTATCTTTGCCAAGCTTAATTAGTTCTGGCTCTTCAAAAGAAATGGATTCTTGAAATTTTGAGTAAAGGATTTGAATTTTTTGTAATTGGCTTGCGTTATTCATGTCTTTTTTATTTAAGTCGCTTTTTAAACTAGCATATTGATAAGCTCTAAGTCCATAATTTTCCATATCCTTTTGTAATAGAAAATATTCTTTAAAACTTAATTCATTACCTAATTTGCCTTTATAGGTTGAAAGTAAAGTAATAACTTCAGCTGTTTTTTGAACAGCCTCTTCAAAAGCTTGATCATTTGGGAATAAATAAGATAAATTCCAGTTCATAAATAAAAAACCTCCTATCATTGTATGAGATTATTATAACATCATTTTTTAAAAAAGTAGAACAAATTTGTATCTTTATGGTATAATACAACGAGGAAAGAAGGGAAAAAATGATAACATTATATACAAGTTCAAGTTGCTCTTCCTGTCGGAAAGCTAAAAAATGGCTTGAAGAAAATCAAATACCTTATAAAGAAAAAAATATCATTGGTATTCGACTAACGCGAGATGATATTATCAATATGCTAAAATTCTCTGAAAACGGATTCGAAGACATTATTTCAACCCGTTCTAAAATATTTAAAGATAGTAATTTAGATACAGATGAAATGAGATTTGGAGAATTAGCCGATTTTATTATTCATAACCCCACGATTTTAAAAAGGCCAATTATCATCAATGACAAAATTATGCAAACGGGATACAACGAAGACGAAATTAGAGCTTTTATACCTAGAAGATTTCGCGATAATGTGATTTGTCAAGAGTGCGATGATGATTGTGAATACAAGCGTTCGATTAGAGAAGCATTAGCAAAAGCAAATAGAACAAGAACTTTATAATTTAAAAGATGGAAAACTCCATCTTTTTTTCTTGAAAGCGTTTTAATGACAGAGATATGTTGATAAAACTTGGTTTTTCGTGTAGAATAATAGGGAAGAATATAATTTATATTAAAAATATAGGAGGAAATAGAATATGTCAGTAAAAGTTGCAATTAATGGATTTGGAAGAATCGGTCGTTTAGCATTTAGAGTTATGTTTGGTAATAGTGATTTTGATATTGTTGCAATCAATGATTTAACAGATGCAGAACAATTAGCTTATTTATTAAAATATGATAGCAGTCAAGGAAGATATGGAAAACAAGTATCTTTTGAAGGCAATTATTTAATTGTTGAAGGAAAGAAAATTCCTGTTTATGCTCAAAAGAACCCTGCAGACCTTCCATGGAAAGATCATTCAGTGGATGTAGTATTAGAATGTACTGGATTCTTTACTTCAAGAGAAAAAGCAATGCTTCATTTACAAGCTGGTGCAAGAAAAGTCATTATTAGTGCTCCTGCAAAAGAAAAAGATGTTCCAACAGTCGTATTTGGCGTAAATGAAAATTCTTTATCAGGAGAAGAAACAATTATTAGTGCAGCTTCTTGTACTACAAACTGTTTAGCTCCAATTGCAAAAATATTAGATGAAAACTTTGAAATCCTAAGAGGGTTCATGACTACAGTTCATGCTTATACAAACGATCAAGCTACTTTAGATGTTCCTCATTCAAAAGGCTTTAGATCACGTAGAGGTAGAGCAGCAGCTGCAAATATCGTTCCAACTACTACTGGAGCTGCAAAAGCAGTAGCACTTGTTTTACCACAACTAAAAGGTAAAATGGATGGATTAGCTTTAAGAGTTCCTGTTATTACTGGTTCCATTGTAGACTTAGTGGTTGAACTTAAAAAGAAAGTTACCGTAGAAGAAATAAACGCCGCTGTAAAAGCTGCAGAGTCTGAAGTGGTTGGTTATACAGAAGATCCAATCGTATCAAGCGATGTCATTGGCATTTCTCAAGGAACTATGTTTGATGCATCTAGTACAATCGTAATGGAAGTAGATGGAAAACAACTTGTTAAAATATTAGCATGGTATGATAACGAAGCTTCCTTTACTTGGCAAATGGTTCGTACATTAAAACATTTTGCGGAATTGATTTAAACCAAAGCATCCGGCAGGATGCTTTTTTCTCATGATATAGAAAGAAGGAACCCTTTTGACTTTTCTTTTAGATTTACTTGATAAACTTCAACAATTTATTTTAAGCAATATCTGGTTTGCACCGCTTGCTGCGGTGTTTTTACCATTTTTAGAAGCCGTAATTCCTTATTTACCATTAACCATGTTGGTAGCTTTTAATTTAACTATCATGGCAAGTGCTTATGGAACGGTTCAAGGAACCGTCTTAACCATTCTTCTTTCTACATTAGGCTCTTTTTTAGGAATGTTTTTGATATTTGGAATTATTCGTTCAACGTTTGGACCATATTTTGTAAAAAAAGTTGAAGATCATAAATACGGTAAAAAGTTTTTAAATATGGTGTCTGGACCGAATGTGTGGTTGGTTCTCATTATTTTATCAAATCCTTTTTTACCATCTTCTATTTTGAACTATGCCATTTCTCTTACTAAAATAAAAGTTTCAAAATATATATTTTTAACCATTACGTCTAGATTAATCATTGTCATGTTTTTAGTGTTTTTAGGATCAGTATTTGATATTCAAAATCATCCAATCAATGCTTTATGGTTTATTCTGATTTATCTTGTATTATTTGGAATATGGATGTTGTGGACTAAGTTAAAAAAGAACAAAGAATCGATTTAAAAAAACTCACTTAAAAAAAAGTGATTTTTTTTTAAAATAATTGTTGACATTATATACTATGTATTGTATAGTATTACACATAGGGAGGTATTCGCATGGACAGTCAATTAAAAAAAGGTTTTTTAGAACTTCTTGTGTTAGCGTCCATAAAATTTGAAGACTCTTATGGTTATTTAATTGTACAAGAAGTTTCCAAAGTACAAGATGTATCCGAGTCGACGCTTTATCCAATTTTGAAAAGATTAGAAATACAAAATTTAGTTAGTACGTATCAAACCATTTTCAATTCAAGAATTCGGAAGTATTACAAAATTACAAAAAGTGGGTTACAAAAACTAAAGGAATCAGAATCAGATTTTGTAGAAATGAAACAAATTTATGACTATGTTTTACGATAAGAGGAGGATTTTTAAATGAAAAAAAATGATTTTATAAAGAATTTAAAATTACAATTAGAATTTTTAGATAAGTCAGAAAAAGAAGAAATTCTAAGTTACTACGAAGAGTTAATACAAGATGCAATAGATAATAACGAAGGAGAAGAATCTTTTATCCTAAGTTTGGGAAGAATTGATGATTTAGTAAAAACCATCAAAACTGATGAAACCTTTATTCAAAAAGTAAAAGAAAAACGTGAATTCTCCTTGATAAATGCTTTTGGGGTTTCGGTTCGAATTATTGGATACTTTCTATATGCAATTTTATTCATAATCGTCGTATCTGTTGGGTTTAGCTTTGCTGTTTCAGGGATCGCAGTTTCAGTTCAAGCGATTATTCAATACATTCTTGAAAGTTCAAAACCAGTTTCAATACAACTGATGTATCTGGGACATTTCACAGTGGGAGTGGGATTCTTACTATTAGGAATTGGATTGATTCAATGGTTTTTCGATCAAGCAAAAGATTGGTTAAATCAAATTATGCGCAAAGTTCAATCATGGCAAAAAAGGGAAGGTGTTTAAGATGAACCGATTGGTAAAAATAGGATTTGCATTATTGTTAATAGGAATTGGTGTATCGATAGCGTTTGGTATTATCTCAGGTGAAGGGATTTCAAGTTTCTATAAAGCAGAAGATTATGAATTAAGAGAATTAACTTACAGCGCAGATGAATTTTCTTCCATAGACCTTTTCTTAGATAATAAACAAGTAATCATACTTCCAAGTGAATCAGACGAAATAATCTTAAGTTTTTATGAATCAGAAAAAAGTTGGATGGATGTTACATTAAGTGGCACATCACTTGAAATCCAAAATGAGCAATTATGGTATGCGGATTTCTTCATTGGATTTGATTTCTTTAATCTTTCAACTTATAATAAATTTTATTTATATTTGCCTACAACCGAAATTTATAATTTGTATGTAGACACATCCAATGGAAGCATTGAAGTCAGTGATTTAAGCGTATTTGATGAACTTAATTTAAACAGTTCAAATGGGGAAGTCACACTTATAAACGTTACTGCATTACATTCAGTTTTAGTCGATACTTCCAATGGTAAAATAATATTAAATAATGTTGAAGCGCTTGTGATTGAAGTTGAAACATCAAACGGAGCCATTGAAGGATCTTCTATCTTAGCTGAATCTATTGATTGTTATACTTCAAATGGACCAATCAGTATGCAAGTAGAAGGAAATTTTGATGATTATTTTGTTTCATTAAACACAATCAATGGAAAGCTTTATATTGATGATGGAGAAGTGGTTGTAAATCAATATCACACAACTTTAGAGAACGAAATTAAATTAAGGACTTCAAACGGGACGATTCGATTAAATTTTACGAATTAAAAAGCACAGATTTTGTGCTTTTTTGTTTATTGATTCAAAGAATATGTTATAATATATAAAAATGATTTTGAGGTGATAGAAATGAACAAACTCATATTTAAAAAACATCGTCAAGAATTTGCGGACCAAATGAAAGAGTATTCGTTTGCCCTTTTTTACTCAGGAGAAGCTCCTCACAAAACAGCAGATCAATTCTATCAATATGTTCCAAATCGGAATTTCTATTATTTGACAGGACTAAAAAATGCAAATAATATATTACTGCTCTTAAAAACAGAATCTTCTTTTTTAGAGTTTATGTTTATTGAAGAAGCAAGTGATTTTGCGACAAAATGGCTTGGAAGACGATTGACAAAAGATGAAGTTTCTACTATTTGCGATGTTGAAGTGAAAAACATCCATTTTTTGAATGAATTCACGAATTTTGTGTCCCAACAAATATTATCGAATTCAAGAAAGGCCTTAACGGTTTTCCCAAAGAAAGTCTATCTTGATTTATATCGTTCAAAACCAAATTCAAGACCAATTAGTCTTGATCAAAGTGATTTTTTCTTAAAAAATTATCCAGAAATTCGCATTCAAAACGCCAATGAAATTTTAGATATAAAAAGAATGTATAAATCGCAAGAAGAGGTGGCTCTTATCTCTCAAGCAATTGAATATGCAAAAAAAGGAATTGAAGCGATTTTTCGTTTTACAAAACCTAAATACAATGAACATCAATTAGAAGCTTTGTTTGAATATACGATTAAATCAGAAGGAAGTGAGGGATTGTCTTTTAATTCCATTATAGCTAGTGGTAAAAATGCAACCATTTTACATTATGAAGATAATTTCTGTGAAATAAAAGATGGCGATTTAGTATTGCTTGATTTAGGAGCACTATCAGATACTTATGCATCCGATATTTCAAGAACGTTTCCAGCAAATGGAACATTTACTTCAAGACAAGCTAAAATTTATGAAATTGTACTTTCTGTAAACAAAAAAACCATTGAATATGTTAAACCTGGTATTTTCGTTGCTGATTTAAATCGATATGCAAAAGATCTACTTACTCAAGGATTAAAAGCAATTGGTTTGATAAAAGAAGACTCCGAAATTGATAGATATTATTATCATTCAGTAAGCCACTATCTTGGACTTGATGTTCATGATGTAGGAACTTATCAAGAGCCTTTAAAACCTGGAATTGTCCTTACGGTTGAACCAGGACTTTACATTGAAGAAGAAGGGCTTGGCATTCGAATCGAAGACAACGTCTTAGTTACAGAAGAAGGACACATTAATTTAAGTGAATCGATTATTAAGGAAATGAAAGATATTGAAGCATTTATGAAATAACACGTTTGAAAGGATATGAAATGAACTATATTGAAGGGTTGATTAAACAATATTTGTTTTACAGCGACGATAGTTCCTATTCAGTTATTAAAGTTGAAATAATTGATACAAATGAATTGGATTTACTTCATTTTGAACCCACAGTTATTGTTTGTGGGTTTTTTCCTCGTTTAGATGCTCTTCATCGATACCGTTTTTTTGGAGAAGTTACCAATCATCCAAAATATGGAGTTCAATATAATGCAAATCGATTTGAGAGATTAATGGAAAAAACGAGAGAAGGAATCATAGATTATTTATCCAGTGATCTTTTTAAAGGCATTGGTCCAAAAACCGCTGAAAATATTGTTGATTTTTTAGGAGAAGATACCCTAGATCAAATAGCAAATAATCCAGATGTTTTAAATAACGTACCTTTAATGAATGAAAAAAAGAAGAACATTATTGAAACCAACATTATCAAAAACAGACAAGTCGAGTCGACACTTGTATGGTTATATGGATTTCAAATATCTCCAAAAATGGCAATGAAGATTTATTCACATTATGGCTTTTCCGCAATAGACATCATTAAAACAAACCCCTACATTCTAATGGATGATATTGAAGGAATTGGATTTAAACGAGCCGATGAAATTGGGTTGAAAATTGGATTTTCCTTTGATAATCCTTTAAGAATTAAAGCCGTTATTTCGTATTTGTTGATCGAGTATATGAATAAATATGGAGACACTTTCTTATTAAAAGAACGACTTGTTGCTTATACGTTGTCTTACTTAAACGTCAGTGAAGATTTTTATATAGAAGAATCACAAATTTTTGATATGTTAGACGTCCTAGCAAGTGAAAATAAAATCATTTATCAAGAAGATAAAATTAGTTTGACTCATCTTTTTTATGCAGAAAAAGGAATTTCAAATTATGTGTTTCAATTAAATGAAATCAAAGAGGAATCCTTTGACTTAGATTTAATTGAAACATACATCTCTGACTTTGAAAAATTATCATTTATTGAATATACTCCTATTCAACGGCTTGCGATTAAAACAGCGTTAGAAAAACATTTTGTTATCATTACCGGTGGCCCAGGAACAGGGAAAACAACCATCATTAATGGAATTGTACATGTTTATAAGTTGATGCATCAAAACGATTTATCTATTCGATCAAAAATAAAACTAGCAGCTCCTACAGGAAAAGCAGCCAAACGTTTAAAGGAAGCTACCAATATGGAAGTTACCACTATTCACAGATTATTAGGTCTTGATTACGAAGGTCATTTTACGTTTAATGAGCACAATAAAATCGAAGCATCTTTGGTTGTTATTGATGAAGCATCCATGTTAGATGTTCTTTTAGCAAAACAATTATTTAGGTCTATTCAACTACGTACCAAAGTCATAATCGTAGGAGATGACAATCAACTACCCTCTGTTGGACCAGGACAAGTATTGACGGATTTACTTGAATCTGATTTATTCCCGGTTGTAAAATTAAATAAAATTCATCGTCAAGCCTATGATTCTTCCATTATTTCTTTGGCCTATGATATTCTAAATCAAAATTTAAGCGAAAATCTGATTCAAAATAATGAAGATCGAAAATTCATACGTTCAAACGATTCGTTAGTTTCTAGTGTCGTTTTAAAAGTGATTCAAGAAGCCATAAACGAAGGATTTGATTTGCAAGAAGATATTCAAGTTCTAGTGCCAATGTACAAAGGAATAAATGGAATTGATCACTTAAATCAATTAATTCAAGAACGGTTCAATAAACAGCACTTATCACATAAAATCACGAATGGGGATAAAACATTTTGTTTTAATGACAAAGTATTACAACTTGTTAATCAACCAGAAGACTCCATAATGAATGGAGATTTAGGAGTAGTAGTTGGAATAATTGAAGATAAAGAAATGCTAGTTGATTTTTCTGGCAATCAAGTAAAATATAACGTAAAAGATTTTGATAATCTTGCGTTAGCTTATGCAATCAGCATCCATAAATCTCAAGGAAGCGAATTTAAAATAGTCATTTTACCACTGGTAAGAAGTTATACGATTATGTTAAAAAGAAAACTACTTTATACAGCAGTCACAAGAGCAAAAGAAAAACTAATAATGATAGGTGATTATTCTGCGTTAAGACAAGGAGTGTCAGGACAAGAAGTCCCTCGTAATACACTTTTAAAATCATTTTTATCACAAGTTGAATCCAATCATCTAAGTGAGAATCTTCTCACAATTGAAGATTTTTTATAACGTTTGAAAAACGTTTGCAAAAAGTAAAAAAATGTTGTATAATACCTTCAAATCGATGCGAAAGATAAGTAGAAATTTTATTTAAAATAAAGAGAGTTTAGGGTTGGTGAAACTAAACAATAAATAAAATTTTGAAGCTCCTTTCAAGAGGTGTTAAAAACACCCGTAACTCTCTGCGTTAAAGAGATAGAGTGCTAGTTTTCTAGAACAAAGGTGGTACCGCGATAAAATCGTCCTTTATATGTTAAGGATGATTTTCTTTTTTTGGGAGGATAAATCATGAGATATTTAACAGGAAATGAAATCAGACAAATGTGGTTAGACTTTTTTAAAGAAAAAGGTCATTCCATCGAAAAAGGAGCATCCTTAATTCCAAATGATGATCCGACTTTACTATGGATGAATGCAGGAGTAGCCGCTTTAAAAAAATATTTTGATGGGACTATTGTTCCTAAAAACCCTCGTATTGTTAATGCACAAAAATGCATTAGAACCAATGACATTGATAATGTTGGAAAAACCGCAAGACATCACACCTTTTTTGAAATGCTTGGAAACTTCTCAATAGGAGATTATTTTAGAGAAGAAGCTGTTGCTTGGGGATATGAATTACTCACTAGTCCTAAATGGTTCGGATTTAACAAAGATGACTTATATATTACTGTTTATCCTACTGACGAAGAGACAAAAGCCTTGTGGATAAAACTTGGTATCGATAAAGACCATATCATTCCAACTGTGGATGGTAATTTTTGGGAAATTGGAGAAGGTCCTTGTGGACCTTGCACGGAAATCTTTATTGATCGAGGACCTACATTTGGTGATTTTAACAAAGACGCAATCAAAGATGATATCGATAACGATCGTTTTGTTGAAATCTGGAACATTGTTTTTTCTCAATATAATGCAAAACCTGGGCTACTTCGACAAGATTATCCTGAACTTCCAAATAAAAACATCGATACCGGATGTGGATTAGAACGACTTGCCTCCGTGATTCAAAATGCTCCTACAAATTTTGAAACAGATTTCTTTTTACCAATCATTAAGCGACTTGAAAGCATCTCAGGAGTTCCTTACAAAGGCCAAATGGCTTTTAAAGTAATATCTGATCATATAAGAGCTGTTACCTTTGCAATAGCTGATGGAGCAATTTTATCAAACGAAGGAAGAGGCTATGTTCTTAGAAGACTTTTAAGAAGAGCAGTTAAATATGGAAAAACGTTAGGAATTATTTTTCCGTTTTTAGATCAATTAGTCGATGAAGTTCTATTTGTTATGAAAGATTTTTATCCAAATTTGATTGAACAAGAAGACATCATTAAGAAAATTGTTATAGCAGAAGAAACTAAATTTCTGGAAACATTAGTGAGCGGTGAAAAACGCTTTGAAACCATTGCAATGGTTTCTAAGAATAATCTAATTAGTGGTGAAGATGCTTTTTTGTTATATGATACTTTTGGATTTCCGATTGAATTAACGATGGAATACGCTTTAGAATTAGGACTAAAAGTTGATACAGTAGGATTTCTTCAAGAAATGGAAAAACAAAAAGACAGAGCCAGAAATGCAAGAAAAGACATTCAATCTATGAAATCACAAAACGAAGAATTTTTAGACTTCAAAACTCCAAGTGAGTTTGTTGGATACGATTTATTGTTTGTAGAAACAAAAATCATCAAAGTATTTCCGGAAGGACTTGTACTAGAAAAAACACCGTTTTATGCGACTTCTGGTGGACAAGTATCCGATACTGGAATCATTTATAATGATCAATTTGTGGTTTCGGTAATCGATGTTTCTAAAATGCCAAATGGCCAATTTCTTCATCAATATACTGTTTTAGAAGGACAAGTAATTGAAGGAGCACAAGTTAATGCAAAAGTAGATGAACTAAAACGAAAACAAACGACTTACAATCACTCTGCCACTCATTTGTTATTTAAAGCTCTAAGAGATCTATTTGGAGGCCATATTTCCCAACAAGGAAGTCAAGTCACAAGTGAGACACTTCGTTTCGATTTTAATCATTATGAATCCATTACAGAAGAACAACTATTGATTCTTGAAAAAATGGTTAATGACATGATTTCAGAGCATTACATCGCATCAACGGACATCATCACAGTAAAAGAAGCAATCAAAAGAGGTGCAATAGCTGAATTTGGTGAAAAATACGATGATTTAGTTCGTGCAGTCAATTTAAAATATTCACTCGATTTATGTGGAGGAACTCATGTATCTGATTTGTATGATATCAAAAAATTTGCAATCAAAAGTTTTTCTTCCATTGGATCTGGTATTTATCGAATCGAAGGATTAACAAATGACAATGTGTATTCGATTAAAGATTCTTTGATTGGGATGAATCAAGACGCAGACAATCTGTTAAAAAAAGCAAACTCGATTGTGGAGAATGCAATATCAGAGCACATTAATTTATCATTTCACTTTTCTTTTTCTTCTGAAGTATTAGGAAGTTATCAAGATGTTTTAAATAAACGTCAAGAACTTCATGAATTGCAAAAAGAAGTGAAGGAATTAGAAAAAGATTACTCAAGACAAAAAGAAAGCAATGTAATGAGTCATATGGACACTTACTTTAATCAAATCATCAATAATCGTCTTATCACAAAAGTCGACAATTTAGAGATTCAAACATTAAAACAATTAGTAGACAATATCATGGACAAAATAGAAAAAGGAGTGGTATTCATTGCTTCAGTTCTAGAAGACAAAGTGGTATTTATTGCAAAAAGCAATGATCCAAAGATTCATGCGGGCAATCTTGTAAAAACAGCTGCACTCCTCTGTGATGGAAATGGTGGAGGCCGACCTGATTTTGCTCAAGCCGGAGGAAAAGATAAAACTAAAGTGGATGAAGCACTTCAAAAAATTAAGGAGCTGTTATTATGAGAATACTAGGTTTGGATTTAGGATCTAAGACGTTAGGTATTGCTCTTTCAGATCCAAGCGCGATATTAGCAAGTGGGATTGAAACATTTACATTTACAGAAGGAAATTATCAAATACCCCTTGACTACATCGCACATTTTATTGATAATAATAAAGTAGAACTTGTCGTCTTAGGCTATCCTAAAAACATGGATGGTTCGACGGGTTTTCAAGCGAAAATTTCGGAAGATTTTAGAGATGAATTAAAACAAAAAACAAAGGCAACGATTGTATTGTGGGATGAAAGATTGACATCAAGAATTGTCAATCAAGTGATGATTAACGCCAATATGAGTCGAAAAAAACGAAAAGAAAAAATTGACAAGCTTGCCGCAACAATCATATTACAAAGCTACTTAGATAGCAGAAAGTGAGTTACTATGGGAAACGAAATGGAATATTTATTAGTTACAGATGAAAATGGAAATGAAATTGAATGTGAAATTCTTTTAACATTTGAATCCGAAGAATTTGGTAAATCATATGTTGTTTATCAAATAAAAGATGATGAATCAGGGGAATACTATGCTGCAAGTTATAATCCAGATGATGATGACGAAGGCAAATTAGTTCAAATAGAGACAGACGCTGAATGGGATTTAGTTGAAGAAGTATTAGAAAGCTTTTTAGAAGACGAAGAAGAAGCTGAAGATGAAGAAGAAATAGTTGAAGATGAAGAAGAAGGCAAAGAAGAGTAATTAGTTACTCTTTTCCCTTTTTTAGTTGGTGATTTTTTGAAAAACGAATATTTAAATCGATTAAATTCGGTATTTGATGATCCTGTTTTAAAGAGACTCCGTAAAGAATCCATTCAAGAACAAATTCCTATTATGACAGAAGAAGGAATTCATTTTCTAATTCAATTAATCCAAATCGGAAAAATAAATCGTGTTTTGGAAATCGGAACTGCGATTGGGTATAGCGCAATTGCAATATCTAGGCATACATCCGCAACCGTTGTAACGATTGAAAAAGATAAACGAATGGAAATTCGCGCCAATAAAAACATTGAAGAATCTAACTTAAAAGATAAAATTAATGTTATTTTTGCTGATGCGTTAGACATAGAAATTCAATCATTAGATAAAGTGGACTTGATCTTCATTGATGCTGCAAAAGCACAATATATCAAGTTTTTTGAGAAATATGAACCAATTTTGTTAGATAAAGGTGTCATTATTTCTGATAATTTATTATTTAGAGGTCAAGTAGAAGATACGTCTAGTATCATAAGTCGTAACAGAAAACAATTGGTTCGTAAAATCCAAAAATATAATACTTGGTTGTTAGAAAATCAAAATTTTAATACTTATATTTATGAAATTGGCGATGGAATTGCAGTTTCTATTAAAAAATGAGGTGAAAACATGAGAATCGTTGCAACGTTAAAATCAATGGATGAAATTGAACATTTAGGCAATATTGGCGTTGATGTATTCTTAGTTCAAACCAATTATTTTACTGCAAAAGCCGTTTATCCTTTTTCTTTATCCGAAATAGATCTAATTGTAAAAAAAGTAAAACAAATGCAAAAATCAATTTACATTTTAATGAACACAATGATCCACGAAACGGATTTAGTGGAACTTCATAATTATTTATCCATATTAAACAAAATGAACGTAGATGGAATTGTGTGTTTTGATATGACCATTCTTGTGGCCTCAAAAGAACATAATATGGAACACTTAATGATTTATCAACCAGGGACAATGAATACAAATGGTTACGATTCTTGGTTTTTACATCAATTCAAAATTAAAGGAATGACTATTTCGAAGGAAATAACTTTAGAAGATATTATAGACATTTCTTCGAATCATCATCACTTAGAAATTTCGCTTGTTGGTCATGGATATTTAGATATGTTTTACTCTAGAAGACCGTTGCTTACAAATTATTTTTCTTTTAAAGGAGAAAAAATTCAAAATTATTTATCAAGTACTTCTTTTTATTTAAAAGAAGAAATGAGAAAAAACGAAGAATATCCTATCGTTGAAGATCGATTTGGCACTTATATCTTTCGCTCCAAAAAACTATCTTCTTTTCAAGAACTGGGTGTGTTAAAGCCTTACTTAACGGATTTGTTTTTAGAAAGAATCTTTATGAGTGATGATGAATATTATCAAGCAATTAAGGCATATCAAAATGAATCTCTAGTTTCATCGTTTTTCAATACATACAATAAATTATATGACAGCGGATTTTATTACCGAAAAACTGAGAAAATAAAAGGTGAAAACGAATGAAGCCAGAACTATTAGCTCCAGCCGGAGACCTTGAAAAAGTAAAAATAGCATTATTATATGGCGCAGATGCGGTCTATATAGGTGGAACAAAGTTTTCACTTAGAGCTAGAGCATCTAATTTCTCATTAGTTTCAATAAAGGAAGCAGTTGATTTTGCTCATTCGATTCAAAAAAAAATTTATGTGACTACTAATATTGTTCCACACAATTCCGATTTACTTGATTTAGATCAATACTTACTTGATTTAGAAAGATGTCAAGTGGATGCCATTATTTGTTCAAGTCCTTATATTATTGACCGAGCAAAAACGCTCACTCACTTAAATATTCATCTATCAACCCAATTATCCGTGACAAATAGTCTGCTTTCTAATTATTGGTATAATTATGGAATTTCACGAATTGTTTTAGCAAGAGAATTATCTCTTGAAGAAATTAAAACGATATCTCACAATACTTTATCGGAATTAGAAGTATTTATCCATGGAGGAATGTGCGTATCTTATTCAGGAAAATGCACGTTATCAAACTATATGTCAAATCGAGACGCAAATAGAGGTGGGTGTGCACATAGTTGCCGCTGGAAATATGATCTATATCATCTCGATACAAAAATCAGCGAGGATTTTGATTTTCAAATGTCTTCAAAAGACTTAGAAACGTTAGCTTTTATTCCTACTCTAATGGACCTTGGAATTTCATCTTTAAAAATTGAAGGCAGAATGAAATCCATTCACTACATCGCCACAGTTGTATCAACCTATCGAATGTTAATAGATGATTATGATTTAAGACAAATCAAACCGATTTCATTTTATGAAAATGAAATAAAAAAAGCAGAAAATCGTTTAACATCATTTGGTTTTATGAAAGGGATAACTACACCTTTGCAACAGCTTTACAACATGAGAAGCGAAGAGCCAACCAAAGAGTTTGTTGGAATTGTGCTAAGTTACAATCAAGAAACCAAACAAGCAATGATTGAACAACGAAATTACTTCAAGCCGCAAGACATTTTAGAAGTGTTGAGCCCAACACAAATACCCATTCAATTTCAAGTAGGAGATTTATATTCTGAAGATGGACTCCTTTTAGACGCCGCAAGACATCCTTTACAAATAATATTGTTTCAATCTGATCTTGACTTAAAACCATATGATTTAATTAGGAAGGTGTTTTAAATGACAAAACCAGTCGTAATAGCAGTCGCAGGTGGATCGTCCTCTGGAAAAACAACGGTTGTGAATAAAATACTAGCGACTCTGGGACATTTTGAGATTATTGTAATAAAACATGACGATTATTACAAAAATCAATCTTCACTTTCTATGGAAGAACGAAGAAAAGTAAATTATGATCATCCATTCTCCCTTGACAATGATTTATTTTACAATCATATTCAAGAGCTGATTTTAGGCCACTCTATTGAAAAACCAACTTATGATTTTGTGAATTTAACAAGAGCAAAAAAAGTAGAAATTGTTCATCCGGCAAAGATTATTATATTAGAAGGTATTTTAGTTTTAGAAGATGAACGAATTCGAAATCTTGCTGATATCAAAATCTTTGTGGAAGCAGATGACGATTTGAGGTTTATTCGAAGATTGAAACGAGATACAAAAGAAAGAGGAAGAACCATAGAAAGTGTCATTGAACAATACTTGACAACTGTAAAACCGATGCATTATGCGTTTGTAAAACCATCAAAACGGTATGCGGATATCATTATACCAAATGACTATTCTCATGATGTGGCTGTGGATTTAATAAATGCAAAAATTATTACTATCTTAAACAAATAAACTATGTTATAATATAAAACACTAAAAGTAAGGGGACAAAAATTATGGAAAACACTTTTAAATTAACGGAAGCCGGCTTTCAAAATTTAAAACAAGAATTAGAAACTTTGAAAGAAGTTGACCGCAAACAAAATTTAGAAGCTTTAAAAGAAGCTAGAGCTCAAGGAGACTTGTCTGAAAACGCTGATTACGATGCAGCAAGAGACGAACAAGCAAGAATTGAAGCTAGAATCAAAGAAATAGAAAACATTTTAAAACATTCAGAAATCATTCGTGATACGAATTCAAGAGTAGTAATGATTGGCAAAACAGTCATTATAAAATTTTTGAGCAATGATAACGTGAGAGAATTTACAATTGTTGGTCATCTAGAAGCAAATCCTTTGCAAGGCAAAATATCCAATGAATCGCCAATTGGTAGAGCATTGATTGGCCATAAAAAAGGAAATGTTATTCAATATAAAGCTGAGACTGGCACAGAATTATCCGTGGAAATTATCGATATCAAATAATGAGAAAATGAAAATTTTTCTCTTTTTTCTTTTGGAGGGTTGGAAATGATTGGAATCATTGGAGCAATGGATAAAGAATTAGCTTATTTATTTGATGTTATGAAGCAAAATGAAGTGATAGACATTGCTGATAAACGTTTTTTTGTAGGCGAAATATTTGATAAAAAAGTAGTTTTAGTAAAATCAGGAGTTGGCAAGGTAAATGCTGCCATAACAACTACGCTTCTTTTGAAAACATTTTCCATCGATTATGTAATGAATATTGGCGTTGCGGGAGGACTGATTCCCGCAAAAGAAGGCAACATTATTTTAGCTGAAGCCGTTAGTTATTTCGATGTTTCTTTAATCGAAATTGATCATCTGCCCTTTGGTAAAATAGGAGATGAACCTTTACAAATTTTTACAGACTCAAATTTAAGAAAAAAAGCGATTACGGTCTTTGATAAACTGAAAATTCCTTATTTAATTGGTAACATTGTTTCAGGGGATCAGTTTGTTGTTTCTACGCGAGTTTTATTGCCTATTCTTAATGAAATTGACAATGTTTTAGCTTGCGAAATGGAAGGCATGGCAATCGGAATGACTTGCTATAAATTTAACACTCCTTTTCTATCAATCAGGGGAATATCAGATGTGATTGACGACCCGATTCAAACAAAAATCTATAAAGATATCGTTACCGATGTTGCTAAAAAGACAACGGATTTTGCCATCGCTTTTTTGGAGGCTTAAGATGAAAACGGTTCAAATAGGAACAAAACAAATGTCGTACGATATCCGTTATAAAAACATAAAAAATACTTACTTAAGAATCAAGAAAAATAGTCACTTATTGATTACTACAAATAAATTAGTTTCGGAATCAGAAATTATCAAATTTATCCAAAAGAATGAAGCGAAGATCCATAAAATGATTGATATTCCACAAAGATTAAATTTATATAATTCTGATTTTGTTTCTATTTTCGGACAAAAGATTCCTCTTGAAAAAGTGAAATCTTCCAATCAAAAAATCATATTATCTAACAATATTCTTATTTACCAAACAAACCAACAAGACTTAAATCATAAAAAATTAGAATCATTTTTTCAAACAATAGTATTAGATACTGTAAAAGTGATGCTTTTAACTTTGGAAGATACGTTAGGGAAAGAAATTAATCTTAACAACATTACTTTTAAGAGTCAGCTTATGAAAAGTCAATTTGGTAGTTGTCATATCAAAAAAAGAATCATTAAGCTAAATAGCGTTCTTTGCCGATTTGAAAAAAAGTACTTACACGCTATTTTACTTCATGAACTCATCCATTTAGTGGTTCCAGGACATCAAAAATCCTTTTATGATTTACTCTTAAAATATGAACCAAATTACAAAATCATGCGCAAAGAATTAAAACAATTATTTAAGAATTACGAGGTGTAACTATGCCGTTTTTACCAATTAATCGTTTGGAAATGGAAAACAGCGGAATCAGTCAACCTGATTTTGTATTTGTTACAGGAGACGCATACTGCGATCATCCTTCTTTTGGCACGGCAATTATCGCTAGAATTTTAGAAAGACACGGATTTACAGTTTGTATTCTTTCTCAGCCAAATGTAAAAGACTCAAATTCCTTTCTAGAATTTGGTAAACCACGACTTGGCTGGCTTGTAAATAGTGGGAACATTGATTCAATGGTTAACCACTATACAGTCAATAAAAGAAAAAGGAATTCAGACACATATACTCCTGGTGGAGTTGCAGGTAAAAGACCAGATAGAGCCGTTATTAAATATAGCAATCTCATTAGAGAAATCGACTCTGAAAATGTAATAATTGTTGGAGGGATTGAGGCATCACTTCGAAGACTTTCCCATTATGATTACTGGGAAGATCACATTCGTAAAAGCATTTTAATTGATTCAAAAGCAGACTTGTTAGTCTATGGTATGGGCGAATTAGCAATCGTTGAAATTGCAGAAGCATTAGATGCTGGACTAAAAGCCACTGATATCATTTACATTAAAGGAACGGTTTATAAAACGAATAATGAAGATTTGATTGCGCAAAACTCAATTGTTTTACCTTCTTTTGATGAATTAATTGCTTCAAAAGAAACATATGCAAAATCTTTTATGATTCAATACAAGAACACCGATGCTATTTCTGCAAGACCACTTGTCGAAAATTATAAAAATCATTATGTGGTTCAAAACCCTCCTCAGCCTCCTTTAACTGAATTTGAAATGGATCAAATTTATACTTTACCATTTATGAGACGTCCTCATCCTTTGCAAGAAAAACAAGGACACATTAAAGCAATGGACGAAGTACTATTTAGCATTACAATTAATCGCGGTTGTTATGGAGGATGTTCTTTTTGTGCTTTAACGATGCATCAAGGAAGAACGATTCAATCTAGAAGCAAAGAATCTGTTGTGTTAGAAGCAAAAGAATTTGTAAAAGACGAAGAGTTTAAAGGGTACATTCACGATGTAGGTGGGCCAACAGCAAACTTTTACCACAAATCTTGTAAGCAACAAGAAAAATATGGAGTATGTCAAAACAGGCAATGCATTCAAGATGAACCTTGTTCGCAATTGATTGTTGATCATAGTGATTATTTAGCAGTTTTAAGAGAATTAAGAGAATTAGAAGGAATCAAAAAAGTTTTTATTCGAAGTGGAATAAGATATGATTATGTCATGTATGACAAAGATGATACTTTTTTTAAAGAACTAGTACAACATCATGTATCTGGGCAATTAAAAGTAGCACCAGAACATGTATCAGATCGAGTATTAGAAAAAATGGGTAAACCAAAAAAAGCTTTATTTGATGAATTTGTTAGAAAATTTTATGCCATCAATAATCATATTCAAAAAGAACAATATCTTGTTCCCTATTTAATGAGTTCACATCCCGGATCTACCATTGAAGATGCAATTATATTAGCAGAATACATACGGGATATGAAATACAATCCAGAACAAGTTCAAGACTTTTATCCTACCCCTTTGACTCTTTCTACAACCATGTATTATACCGGGTTAGATCCAAGGACCATGACTCCTCTTTATGTTGCAAAATCTGCTCAAGAAAAAGCCATGCAAAGAGCATTAATCCAATACCGCAATCCGAAAAACTATGATTTGGTATTTGAAGCGTTAATGAAAGCAAAACGTTATGATTTGATTGGTTTCGAACCTACTTGTTTGATTAAACCAAAAAAAGGTCGTTCTTGGAGATGATCGCGAAGTATTTAAGAAATGTTACGATGCAAGATTTAGGCCCTAACCCGCCACTTTCCATGATTCTTGAATCTGTTCAAAAGCAATTGCAAATTTCAACAGATTTTTATAGTCAAGATCTCGGATTTGGGTATGAACAGATGAATATTATCGGATTGTTTTGGGTTATCTCAAGAATTCGAGTAGAGTGGAAATCTTTGCCTGTATCAAATCAAACGATTCAAATTGAAACATGGCCAAACCCTATCACAAAACTAGGGATTATTTGGAATTATCGGATTATGGATTTAAATGGAATTGAACTTTTAAAGGCAATGGCTCTTTGGAGTATCGTAAGCCGGAGTACTCTAAAACTTCAAAACGCTCTTCAATCGAATGTTGTTGATAAAAATCTTGTTTTTGAATCTGACACAGTATTTTTTCAAATTAATTTTAAAAAAATATCTCCAATCGAATTACAAATGAATCAAACAGCGATTTGCAAACGTATTTTATCAAAAGATATTGATGAAAATCTACATGTCAACAATTCTTGTTATATTCGTTACGTTGTAGAATCGCTTGAACATAAAACCAGCCCAAATACCTACCAAATTCATTACATACAACCGTTATACGTTAATGAAGAGATAGAGCTGATTTTAAAACCAAAAGATGAGTGGATTCAACTAGATGGTTTTGTTTTAAGGCAAGGCCTAAAAGTTCTTTCTTTTCAAGCCAAAATCGAGGGTTAGTTACTTTATAAAATTCGATGATTTTCTATCATCGTTTTTTTTATAATGTGATTTTGATGATTAGAAATCACAAAATAAAAAAATGGACTTTTTTGCGATTATTAGGTATAATATAGATTAGTATTTGGAGGTAAGAAATGATTGGAATATTTGTAAAAGATTCATTGTTTTGTCCAGATGATTATCAAAAAACCGTTTTTGATATTAACTTTGAGGCTTTAAAACAAAAAGGAATTAAAGCCTTACTGATTGATTTGGATAATACATTAATACCATATGATGAAACTTCACCTAATGATTTAATCATTCAATTGTTTTCTAAACTTACTCTTTTAGAATTCCAAATTGTTATTATCTCAAACAATCACTATGATCGAGTTAAATTTTTTTCAAATCAAGTGCATTCTTTATTTGTTAGCAGTGCAAGAAAGCCTTTAAAAAGAGGATTTAAAAAAGCATTTAATTTCCTTCATGACGTAACATGTAATCAAGTTTGCGTTATTGGAGATCAATTTATGACAGATGTCCTAGGCGGAAAACGAATGGGATTTAACGTTATCGTTGTAGATGCCATTAAACGAAACGTTGAAAAGTGGTATACTAAATTAAATCGAAAACTTGAAAAGAGAGTATTAGTAAAGTTAAAAAAACATAATATTGCGTATTTTAACGAATTACATTTAGCAGAGAAGAGGTAGAAAACTATGACTGAACTATATTGTAAGGGTTGTGGAGCATTAATTCAAACCATCGATAAAACTTTGCCGGGATTTGTTTCAGAAACGATGACAGACTCTTTTGAACAAAAAAATCTTCTTTGTCAAAGATGTTATAGAATACGTCATTACAGCGATATTATTACTTACAGTTTATCCAATGATGATTACCTAAATGTCATTAATAAAATTAGCAAAGAAAATGCTTTAATAGTTAAAATCGTTGATATATTTGATTTTTCAGGTTCATTTGTTCCAGCCATTAAACGACTTACTGGAAATGAAGATGTTATTTTAGTGGGAAACAAAATGGATTTACTTCCCAAAAACGTGAAACCAGAACGTATCTTAAATTGGCTAAAACAAATGCTTGCAAGTGAAGGATTTAGCGTTTTGGATAGTATTCTAATTTCCGCTAAATACGGGAATAATTTTGATGACTTAATGGCAATTATTGAAAAGCATAAAGGAAAAAGAAATGTATATATCGTTGGGTCAACCAATGTAGGAAAATCAAAAATAATTAATCAAATCTTAAAACGTTATCTTGGATCACCTGCTGATGTTGTCACTGTGTCTTCATCACCAGGAACAACCATTGGTCTTGTAGGATTTCCTCTTTTAGATGGCACAATGATTTTTGATACACCAGGTGTAATTAATAAACATCAATATACACACTATTTGACGAGACCTTCTTACAAATTAACCGTTCCAAAAAAAGAAGTAAAACCTTTGGTTTTTCAACTAAACGAAGGACAAACTTTATTTTTTGGTGGTCTTGCAAGACTTGACATTATCAACGGTGAAACAGGGGACAAAGTGAATGTGGTAACTTATTTTGCCAATACGTTAAACATTCATCGTACGAAAACCATTCGCGCTGATGAACTGTACGAGACTAAATTGTATTCATTACTTACTCCACCATTTAATGAAGATGAAGCAGTTCCAAAATGGGTTTTTCATGAGTTTAAAATTAGAGACAATTCAAAATATGACATCGTCTTTTCTGGACTTGGGTTTGTTACCATAAGAGCCCCATTTTATGTGAGAGCTTTTGCTCCTTTTGTTGTGGGTGTTTACTCGAGACCCGCGATTATTTAATGAAATCATTAGAGGAACTATATCGTTTAGTTTTTAATAAATTACAGAAAGACCAAAAAAGACAAATTCATACAGAAGGTGTCATTTCAACCGCAATTTCTTTATGTGGTGTTTATGGAATAGACCCTATAAAAGGAGAAATTGCAGGACTTTTACATGATTCAACCAAACTTGAATCGAAAGAAGAAACTATTTCGAGAATCATACATTTTTTTGGAAAAGAAGAATTAAATCTCTGGCCACCTAAAGCGTGGCACGCCTTAAGCGCTTGTGATTATGCAAAACATGAGTGTGAAATAGACGACGAAGACATTTTAAATGCTATTTGCTTTCATACAACAGGAAGAAGTGACATGTCTATCCTTGAAAAAATCATTTATGTAAGTGATTTTATCGAGGATTCAAGAAAAAATGTCAATGAAAAACTTAAAAATCTTTCTAAAATTAATCTAGATAAAACCGTCTTTGAGATAATGAAATTAACAATTAGTCATCTAACTCGTAATGGCGAATTTATCGCCAAAATTACGAAAGAAGCCATTGATAATTATCAAATGAAATTGGAGGAAATGAATGAGTGATCTTTTGCAAGTTGTCACCAAAACATTAAGTGATTTAATACTAACAGATATAAGAATATTTGATTTTAGAGGGTTTTCACCTTATTTTGATTATCAAATAATTGCTTCAGCTTCGAATGAAAGGCAAGTTCACGCGGCAATTGATCATCTTGCCAAATCTTTGCCTAAAGATGCGATTAGAAGAATCGAAGGGGCAAGTGAAAATCGTTGGATTTTATTTGATTTAGGTGAAATAATTGTCCATGTCATGCATCAAGAAGATCGCGCCTATTATAAAATTGAAAAGCTATTTTTTGAAAGAGAAGAAATCTTTCTTGAAGGTAATAAAGAGTGAGCTATGATTTATTAGCTTCTTTTTATGACGCTTTTATTGACCATGAGATCTATCAAGAATACATAAATTTAATTGATAAATATACTTCAAAAGGAACTTTACTTGATATTGGATGTGGAACGGGGACCCTTTCTTTAGAACTTTCCCAAAAAGGGTTTCAAGTTATGGCTACCGATTTAAGTGAAGAAATGTTGCAGATTGTAAATTTTCGAGCAAATGAGGAACATATTCCAATCAAGATTGCAGTTTACGATATGTTAGATCCTTTCTCATCCACATATGATACCGTTATTGCTTCTATGGATGTGATTAACCATTTAGCAGATTTAGAAGATGTTTTATTTGGTTTCACAAATATTTATGAAGGTTTAAATGAAAATGGAGTTTTTATTTTCGATGTTTTAAGTGCAGAATACATCGATGCTTTAGATGGATACGTAGAAGATGATCAAGAATTTCAATTTCATTGGGAATCCCATAAAGGAAACAAAGAACATAGCATTGTTCATACAATCACTTTAAATCTACAAGGAGAAAATCAAGAAGTAAGAATTTACGAAGAAACTCATGATATTTCGCTTTATGAGTCGATAAGTCTTAGAGTAGGTTTTAAAATTCTTGAGAAAAAGGTATTTCCTGAGCGCACCATTTTTGTTCTACAAAAAACTGAATAAAGAATTTAAATCTAGCAAGCGTAGTATTTTTATGAGGTGATATAATGCTTTCATTTATACGCAAATATGCTGGGTTTTTTTTATTGCTTTTTGGAGTAATTGGGATTATTGTAATAAACGGTTTCAATAAAGATTCAGATACAACGATTGTAACATCCATTGCCAGTCCATTGACTTATCAACAAACGACGACTTCTAATTTAGTACTTGAAAGTGTATTTGTCGATATCAAGGGAGAAGTTTTGTATCCTGGAGTTTATGAAGTTGGAAAAAGTATGAGAATTTCAGATGTGATTTTACTATCTGGTGGATTACTACCAAGTGCGGATGTAAGTAAAATTAATTTATCAAAAAATGTATACGATGAGTTAGTAATTATCATACCAAAATCTGAAACAATCATTGAAGTTCAAACTCAAAGTGAATTTGTTTATGTGGATATCAAAGGCGAAGTTCTCGTTCCTGGAGTTTATAAATTGGAACAAGGAAAAAGAATTATGGATGCACTCCTTTTAGCAGGAGGCCTTACAAATGATGCGGATACAAGCTCTATTAATTTATCTTTAATTGTAAGCGATCAGTTAGTTATTTTTATTCCAGAAAAAAGCCAATCAATCGATTCCGAAGACTCAAGCAGTCATTTGTTTAAAGTCACAATTAGTGGAGAAATTGTTCAACCAGGACAATATTTTGTGGATGATACCTATACGCTTCAAACCTTAATCAATGAAGCTGGCGGCGTTACTATTAACGCTGACACGACAAATTTACTCTACTCCATGCCTTTATACATTGGGTTTGAATTATCTATTCCCAATCTCCAAGAAAAAATCATTAGTTCGGGTCAAGATTTATCTGGGAAAATCAATATTAATAAAGCCAATTTAGAAGCGTTAATGACTCTAAAAGGTATCGGAATAATTTTGGGTCAGCGAATCATTGATTACCGAGCTGAATTTGGTGATTTCTTATCTATTGAAGATATTGTGTTAGTATCTGGAATCAAAGATAGTATTTATGAACAAATTAAAGATTACATTACTGTCTGAATCTGGTAAATTTATTCATGTTGGAATTGTCGTTTTATTGTTTTTATTGAGTCTTAAAGAAGTTCTTATCATTCCTTTTCTTTTTGCAGAACTCCTATTTTTATGCAAAAAAGCTAAAAACATTTTTGTGATTTGTTTGACTGTATTATTTGTGATGCAACTTCGGATATTCTTAACAGAAGAAGTAACGTTTGATGATACAAAGAGTAGTTTAGAAGGAAAGGTAGTCGATGTATTTCAAACCAAATTTGTTTTGCTTCAAGGCACAAAAAAATACTACGTATATTCCGACAATCTAGTATCGGTTTCTCCAGGAGATTTGGTTGTTATTGAAGGGGATTTTTTTGAAAATGAATCACAACAAATACCTCATACATTTGATTATCAAACTTATTTAAATACAATAGGAATTACCGCCTCTTTTTACGCAACGGATGTTTTTGTAACGAATCATCATTTTCATATAAATCAAATAAAAACCTCCATTTCAGAATATATTCTTTTGAATTTTTCACAGAAAACAAGTCCTTTTTTATTATTACTGGTTTTAGGAAACTCCGAATATGTAAGTGACGAATTTAACATAGCAACAAAAGAATTGGGAATAACGCACTTGTTTGCCTTGTCAGGAATGCACGTTGGAATGATTGTTGCATTTTTAAATCAACTGTTAAAAAGGTTTTATTTACAAAAAAAACACCATCATTTTTTGATAGGCGTTTTTTTAGTAATATATAACATTATAACTGGATTTTCCGTTTCGATTGTAAGAGCTTCCTTGTTGATTATCACTTTATTTTGGAATGAGGATAAAAATCTTCTTTTCTCTCGAACGGATTTATTAACGTTCTCTTTTGTCCTTTATTTACTTTTTAATCCAAATTATATATTGTTGTTAGGATTTCAATTAAGTTATTTAGTTGCCTGCGCTATTCTTCTTGGAAGGATATTTTTTTATAAGAATTCACATTTAATTCAAGTACTTAAAATTACATTACTTGCTAATTTAGTTAGTTTACCTTTATTGCTCGAAACAAACAAATCATTTGGAGTTATTACTATTTTTGCGAATGTATTTTTTATTGAGTTTGTAAGTAAGATGTTTTTACCTTTATCTTTTTTAACCCTTTTCATTGTGATTTTTGATCCAATATATGGATACGCTACCTCACTTTTTTTAAAAGGAATTGAATTATTTAATTTCTATAATTTCCAAATCACTTTTAATTTTCCAAACAATGCATTCAAAATAATGTATTACATCATCATATTTCTTTTACTAAAAGCCTATTTAAATAAGAAACGAACACTTATATATGGATTTTACATGATAATTCTTATTATAGTCACTGTTTCATTAAACACCACGATTGGCATTACGTATGTAAAGGTTTTTGATGTAGGACAAGGAGATGCAATACTTGTCCATCAAAATAACTGTAATCTATTGATAGATACAGGACCAATTGATGACTTTGATGGCATAATTGAATACCTAAAAGGAGAAAACATTTCTTCAATCGATATTTTGCTTATAACACATAATCACGAAGATCATTATGGTGAAGTTGATGATATTATTAAGTCCATTGATGTAAAAATGATTGTCGCTGGAACTAGTATAAAAAATAATGAAAACATTTTAGTTACGCTTACAAAAGAAGGTGATACGATTAGCTGCAAAGGACTAGAATTTCAAGTCTTAAATTCCTATCAAACAAATTCCTTAGAAAATAACAATTCGATCGTGTTGTATGGAAAGATTGGGAATGATTATTGGTTATTTTTAGGAGATGCTGAATCAAAAATCGAAAAAGAACTTATCGATAAATATGATTTGCAAGTGGATATTCTAAAAGTATCACACCACGGAAGTTCTAATGCAACAACCGAATCATTTTTAAATGCAATCCAACCAAAAACTGCAATAATATCAGTGGGAATAAATAACATCTATCAACATCCAAGCGAAGAAGTTCTAAATCGTTTTAAGAAAAGAGAAATTTTTGTTTTGAGAACAGATCAAGTAGGGACGATTACCATATTTTATGGAATCATCAAGAATCAGACGTTTTTTCAAACGTATAAGCATCAACAATTCTTTTGGAATCAATTCCCAAGCATACTCGATTCTTCTTAATTGAAATTCCCGGATAAAACTTTATCTTTCATTTTTTTCATGATATAATCATATCGGTGATTAGAGATGGAAAAAAATCGTTATTTGCTTTATGGGACAGATCATTATTGTATTAAAAATAAAACATTATCAATTTTGAACTTACACAATATCTCACTTGAGTGCGCAGAGTTTTACGATATGGATGAAAGTCTATTAGATGAAGCGATAACAAGTGCGATGACCATTCCTTTTTTGGATGAAAAAAAAGCAGTCGTGATTTCGAATGCTTCCTTTTTATCGCAAAATAAATCACCAAAAGAACTAAATCATCAATTTGATTTATTTTTAAGTTATTGGAATAATCCAAACCCTACAACCGTTTTAATTATTCAAGCTCCTTATGAACGACTTGATTCTCGAAAAAATTTAGTGAAGATTATTCAAGATCAAGCAGAGGTTACTATTTGTCAAAAGAATGAATCGGAAGACCTTTATGCACTCATAAAAGATATTCTTAAAGAAAAAGAAAAAACGATAGATGCTAACGCACTTCAATTGTTTGTTTCTAGAACAAGTTATGATAAAACGCTCATGATGAACGAACTAGATAAAGTGCTTATGTACATTGATAAGGATACAAAAATAGATATTTCAATTATTAGAGAAGTTGTATCAAGAAATTTAGAAGACAATATTTATCAGTTAGTAAATGCCGTTTTATCGCAAGATGGAAGAACGATTATGAGTATCTATCAAGATTTAATTAAAATCAATACAGAACCGATGTGGATGATTGGTGTTATCGTAAACAAATTCCAAGAGATTCTTTACACCAAAGAATTAATCCATTTAAATTATCAATTTGAAGATATCATGAAATATTTTTCTGTTACAAAAGGTAGAGCGTACTATATGGTTAAAAATGCAAAAGAAGTAGAAGATCAGATGCTCATGAGATATTTGAGTCAATTAGAAATGCTTGATTACCAAATTAAAAGTGGACAAATCGATAAAAGAATCGGACTTGAATTATTTTTGTTAAAGATAAACAAATAAATGTTTAGAAAGAAAAAAAGCCAATTGGCTTTTTTTCTTTAAAGAACATTAACTTTTCTAGTTAAGCGTGATTTTTGTCTTGATGAATAATTATTGTGATGAACGCCTTTTGCGACAGATTTGTCAAGTTTTTTGTATGCGATACTTAATGCGATAACAGCGGCATCTTTGTCCTTTTTTTCCACTGCCATTTCAACATTTTTAATTGCAGTTTTTAATGATGATTTAAAAGAAGCGTTAGCTAAACGTCTTTTATCATTTGTAAGATTACGTTTTATTTGCGACTTAATATTTGCCATATAATCACCTCCATAGACATAAGCGTTATTATTGTATCAAATTTAATCAAAAAAAGCAATAATGATAATTAATTATTTTTTCTTTCAAAGCTCAATTTTCAAAGATTTAATGAAAAATTTGAATATATTCTTCAAAAAGGAAATTAATCCTATATTTTCGCACATTTTCGCATTAATTTTTAAAAGTGAATGGTTATAAAGTTTTTGATGTGTTATAATTTTCGCAAAAGTGTATTTGTTTTTAGGTAAGAATTTTAAACACTTATTTTACTTGCTGGGGGTTTTGTATATTGAAAAACTATAAACATTATTTTCAAGAACTATGTGAGCGAATTAATTACTCCACAATTATTTTTATTCAAGAGACATCTCAAGTTCTTGCTTTTTCTGAATGCTTAAATAAAAAAGTTCCAAAACTGTGTTCGTTGAACGTCAATTATTCAGCTGTTAAAAAAGAAAATAGTAAAGTGTTTTATGGTCACAACCTTACAATTGATAATGAAACGAAAATGTGTAGCGGATCCTTTAATATCATTGATATCAATGGATTACATGTAGTGATTGTATTTTATAATACAGATATTAAAAATTTCAGAGATAATCAACTTCCAAGAATATTATGGAAAAACACAAAACATGTCTATTTAGGACATAGTGATTATGTTCCTTCCGAAAACAAATTAAATCATTCCATGGTTGGATTTTGCGACAACGAGTTATTTAGTGACGAGTTTTATCAATCATTTAAAAAAAGCGATGATGCTGTCTTTACAAAAGAAGTGTGCTTTTGGAATACAATTGGAACCATTAAAGATAAAATTTTCTCTTCGATGATTAAATATCAAAAATTTCCATATTACTCGATGACTAATCAATTAGAAGGAATCATACTTGTTTATACTTTAATAAATGAAATTACTGGAATGACTTCAGAAAATGATTCTTCAGATGAAGAGGAAACGCTGTTATTAATAAAGAAATCATTATCTGAAGCAAATCTTTTTTTGGCCATTCAAAATTTTGATAAAGATAAAAAAATTAAATTTATGAGTCAAAATTTTAGCACGCTTGGATATGATTTACAAGAGTTCATCGATGGAAAAATTGCGTTTGAAGATATCGTTTTTGAAGAAGATAAAGAGCAATACATTCAAGAGACCGAAGATATACTACTTCTAAAAAAAGAAACGTATAAAACTAAACTACGACTGATAAATACATCAAATCAAATCGTATATTCAGAACTTACGATTGTACCTTTACTTAGTCCAACAAATGATATTAAAAGTCTAGCGTTAATCATCGAATTTCTTAATCGAAATGAAAAACATAATAATCAATTTTTTAAACTTTTAAACATTATCAATAAAGGAAACATTGTCTATACCATTCGACCACTTTCCAATCCATATTGCTTCCAATTGTTAACCGAAAATTTTAGTCAATTTGGATATTCGCATTTTGAATTAATGATGGGAAAATGTATTTTTACAGACATTATTTTTCATGAAGACGTCGAAATGTATAAAAATCAAATTGAAAAACTCATCACACATCAATTACACCAAATTGAGGTTGAATATCGGCTTATCTCAAGTAGACGTCAACTTCATTGGATTTCTGAAAAATTGTACTTAACAGATATTGATGGGGTAGAATATATCGAATCGTCTATTCGAAACATTACTACATCAAAAAGAGCATTCGATGAATTAAATGTCATTAATCAATTCAACCAAGTATCTTTAGAATCTAACAAGCAACTTAAAATGCTTGAATTGAATTTTGATCAAGTTTTGAAACAATTAAAATTAGAAAAAATAGTGAGAAAATTATCTAATTCCTTAAATATAGATGTTGCATTTTTAAACAATTCTGACGCGTTTCTGATTTCGCCATCTGGAGAAAAAGAGGCTTATGAACATCTAAAATCGACGCTTAAAAATCATGTTTGTTTTTCAATGGAAGAAGAGGTTTCTAGTAGCTACGATAATGTGTTCTTTAACATCATTCCAATCATTAACGATGATTTTAGGATAGGGACACTTGTTGTTTACGGATTGATAGAAGATACTACTTCAACAAATCCTTTGCCAGTTTCCAATCATCATTATCGTTTAGTAAAATCAAAAGATATCGAACAAATTAGGCAAAACGCTGAAGTGACCGCAGATAATCTGGGTTATATGATGTTCACCACTACATTAGCGTTAATGCAAACTCAGTCTTCATCCATCTATCAAGGTGATTTATCTAGACAAAGACATAGCCATGGAATTATCTTAGAAATTTTAAATCTTGCTAACACTTGTGAAACCATTGAGGATTTTTTTGAATCGATGTTTCCAATTGTTGCTAATGCATTTCAATTATCAAGAGGATCACTTTTTGAATATAACGAAGAAAAAAAGCTTTACAGTTGTGCTTTAGAATGGTTCTCTGATATTGATTTTTCTCGGATTTCTTCTTACCAAAACATCAACATTGAAGATACTTTTTTCCGCGAATGGCAATTAGACGAACAAAATAGTTTTTCAATTGATTATGAAGAAGATATAAAAGAAAATGCAGATCTTCGTAAATACGCTAAAGCAATTGTTGGAATTAGAATATCAAACAAAGACAAACTATATGGAATTTTAAATTTTGTAGATAATCATTCACTTAGAAATTGGAAAAACGATGATATCATTGTTTTTGAAGACATCGGATATATCATGTCTTATGTCATAGAAAAAACATTTAACAAAGAACAAATTGATTTAAATCAAATTCAATTAGTGAAAACGTTAGATTCCTTACCAAACGCTATTGCAATCTATGAGTGTGAAACCAGTACTTTACTTCATGTGAATAAACAATTCATGAAAATATTTGGTCAAAACAAGCAAAAATCAAAAAAAGAATTAGATCAGTATTTAAAACAAATTATCCGTTCAGAAAAGGCAAATTCTATTACGAAGGAAGTCTATTTTTTAGATTTAGATTTATGGTTTTTGCTCAACAAATCACATATTATTTTTGAGAAAAACAGTGAAGCGTGTATGATGATTTTAACTGACATCTCCGAAAATAAAAAATATGCAGAAATGATGTCTTCTCTTGCTTTTCATGATGTATTAACCGATCTTCCTAATCGAGTAAAATTCGAACACGACATCAACAAAACATATGAATTAAATAAAGAAGACTACGAGCATTCCTTCGTAGGAATCGTCAATATTGATAACTTTAAAATGATAAATAATACCTTTGGATATCAATACGGAGACGCATTATTAAAATCTATGGCCAAACAATTAAATCATATTCCTGAAATCAGAGGGAATGTTTATCGTTTTGGAGGAGATGAATTTTCTTTCTTCGTAAACAACAAGTATGAAACTCAAGTATACGAAATAGCCAATAAAGTGATGAATTTATTTCAAAGTCCTTTCTTTGTTGAAGGATATGAGACGTATTTAACCGTCAGCTTAGGAATTGGATTTTTGACTGATTCAGACAAAAATCTGAATGATTTAATTCGTAAAGCCAATCTATCTCTTTTTGAAGCGAAAACATCTGGAAAGAATAAATTTATTCTGTACGATACGAGTCTACAAAAATACGAAGAAGATACCTTATCACTCGAAAGAGCTTTAAAAACAGCACTTGATGAAGGGTATGGAGAATTTGAAGTTTATTTTCAACCAATCGTCTCAGCTAAAACCGGTAAAATTATTGGTGCAGAAGCACTTGCAAGATGGTTTAGCAAAGAGTTTGGCTATATTTCACCTGTCAAATTCATTCCAATTGCCGAATCAACTGGATTAATTATTCCACTTGGCAAATACATTTTGAATCAAGCATGTAAAGAAGCAAAAAAATGGTTGGATTATGGATATGATTTGCAAATTGCCGTAAACTTTTCGGTCATCCAAACATTCCAATCAGATTTAATATCGACCATTTTAAATGCATTGCATACCTACAGAATTCCAGCAGGAAATTTGATTATTGAAATTACAGAGTCTCTTGCGATTAAAGACATTAACAAAGTCGTTAATATTTTAAATACGATTAAACAAATTGGAGTTAAAATCGCACTGGATGATTTTGGAACTGGGTATTCCTCTTTATCCCATTTAAGAAGACTTCCACTTGATATTGTAAAAATTGATAGAAGTTTCATTTTTAATGTGGATTATGATCCTTACTCACTTTCTTTTATTGATACGATTGCTAAATTTTGTCATTTAAATAATACTAAAGTGTGCTGCGAAGGCGTAGAAAACGAAACCCAAAAAGGACTACTAAAAGGAATTGAAATTGATACACTTCAAGGGTATCTATTTGCAAAACCAGCGCCTGCAGAAGAGTTTTGGAAATTATTGATTAAAGAATAGTTTAAAAGCATCGTATTCTAAAACGATGCTTTTTATTTTTTAAAGGAAGAATCTCACCATTTTTTCCAAGTATAAATAAGAAATTACATGTTATAATAGTAATTAGTATAGATTAATGGAAGTCTTTTTATTAAAATCTATAAACTCAATTCGAACATCATAATTTTTTCGACTTCATGTGAAATTTATTTTTAGTAATCAATTAAAAGAGGTAAATCATGGAAAAAATGGAACATAATGGATTTAACAAAGAAGATATTTTAAGCAATGGAAACAAGTACTTAATTGCTAATGGGTATTTTGGATATCGAGGAACATTAGAAGAATTCTCAAAAAATGAAATGGTTGAGTTTAACTTAAATGGATTATATGATCAATTTGAAGATCGACCAAGAGAATCAGTAAATGCTTTCAATCCGCTTTTTACTTACATCAAAGTAGGACAAACACTATTAAATCCTTTAGAAACACAACCAATTTCTCATCTTCAAGGTTTGGATATGGAAAACGGAATTCATTACCGAAAAACGGCATTTAAAATTGATGAAGCAACAATCATAATAAAATCAGAACGTTTTGCGGATCAAATACATAAAAACTTTCTGTACAGTAAATATTCATTTAGCGCAACAGAACCAATGGAAATTGATATTTATACTGGAATTGATTCCATTATCTATGATGCTTCAGGGTCACATTTTAAAAACATTCATTTTGAGCAACAAGAGGATTGTTTTTTAATTGAAGCTTTCACAAATGAACTTGAAATTCCTTTGGTAGTAGGAGAAAGTATCTTAACGAATTTTTCTTGCGAATGGGATATCGTTTTACTAGATAATAAAGCAATGCGTCATACCTCACTCACATTAAAGCCTAGAGCTGCCTATACGATTTATAAGTTTGCAGGTGTCGTTCATTCTGCAAAAAAACTGAAAGCGTTCCTGATTGGAAAAATCAATAGAGGGAAAAGATTGGGATTCGAAAAACTTTTACTTGAGAATAAACATTTTTGGAAGAAAAAATGGAAAATTGCCAATGTAGAAATTTCAGGGAATCCTGAAGCAGATCAAGCCATAAAAAATTGTATTTATCATTTAATTAGTAACCGACCCTATTCGGATAAAGTATCCATTCCGATAAGAGGGCTCTCAGGCCAAGCATTGAAAGGTGCAGTTAGATGGGATACTGAAATTTTAATGTTACCGTTTTATTTAAATACTGATATTGAATCAGCAAGGCATATCATCATGTATCGTATTCACGGGTTAAAAGGAGCTTTAAAGAAGGCAAAAGATTTTGGGTACTCTGGCGCGTTTTATGCATTGGAAAGCCAAGAAGAAGGATTTGATGCTTCTAGGGACTATAACAGAAGCACTCAATCATCAAAAAAGAAAAACAAAGACTTTTTCAAAGAAAAACAAATCCATATTAACGGAACTATTGTTTATGCATTAAAAAATTATTTAGATCGAACAGAGGACTTTTCTGTTTTATTTGAAGGTGGATTAAGAATGATTCTAGAAATAGCAAGATTCTATCAATCATGCTTAACTTATAATCAAGAGACAGATTTGTATGATGTATTTGATGTAATTGGGTTAGACGAATTTCATGAAAGAGTAAACAATAATGCCTATACCAATTATTTAATAAAAAACACATTTGAAGTTTTGTTGGAATGCATGAAACTTGCTAAATCTAAAAATCAACTTTTTGTATCTGATTTACTACAAAAATTGGATTATTCTGAAGACATAAAAAAAGTAAAAGTTCTTTTAAAACATTTATACATTCCTTTTGCCAATTCAGACGGAATTATTGAGCCTTTCCAAGGTTATTTTCAATTAGAAAATAATGAATTAAAAAAAGATGCAATAAATTCTAAAATTGTGAAACAAGCGGATGTAATGGCTTTGCTTTCTTTATTTAAAGATGATTTTTCAACCGAAGTAAAAAAAGCGAATTTCTATTATTATGAACCTAAAACGTTACAAGACTCCAGCATCTTTCAAGCGACCTATGCTTTAGTTGCTTGTAATATTGGTGAATTCGATTCTGCTTTATCTATGTTTTTAAACAGCGCAAATTGTGATTTGTATCAAGAGTCTAATCCATATGAAAATGGAATATACAAAGGAGGAATACATCCTTCTACTCATGGTGGAGCTTATTTGAGTGTGATTTACGGGTTTGCAGGATTAACTCATCACCACACCTTTTTAAAATCAGATGTCTGTTTACCAAAAAAAATGAGAAGCATTGTATTTAAAGTTATTTTAAAACAAAAAATTGCAACTGTAAAAGTTGTTTGGAATAAAGCAACCATTACATGGGGGGATTTAAAGTGAAATATAAAGGCGTTATTTTTGATTTAGATGGAGTGATTGTTTCTACAGATGAATTTCATTTCCAATCTTGGAAAAAACTAGCACAGCGAGAACACATCGATTTTAATCAAGAGATAAATCATCGTTTGCGAGGCATCTCAAGGATGGAGTCTCTTGACATTCTTTTAGAAAAATCATCACTTGAATATACACTTCTTCAAAAAGAAGAAATGGCAATGTATAAAAACCAAATTTATGTAAAACTGTTATCAAATCTTTCTCCAAGTGATTTATTACCAAACGTGGTCAAAACCATTGAGTTTTTACAAGCACATCATATAAAAATCGCCATAGGCTCAAGTAGTAAAAACACAAAAACCATTCTAAAACAAATCGGATTATTAAATAGTTTTGATGCCATCGTCGATGGCACAGATATTACGAAAAGCAAACCAAACCCAGAAGTGTTTTTAAAAGCTGCTAAAAAGTTAGATTTGCTTCCAGAAGAATGTATGGTAATTGAAGATGCTATAGCAGGAATCAATGCAGCGAAAGCTGCGAATATGATGGCAGTTGCTATCCATGATGCTGTTAAATCGAAACATGCAGATATTAAGATTAAAGATTTATACGAAATTGCAAACTTTTTTGTTAAGTAATTTTAGACTTTGTAAATAATATATATAATCCTTTAAATTGACAAATCACCCTTTTTTAGGTAAAATAGAACGAGGAGATGAAATGAATGAATAAAAACAATCGTTATTTTCTTGGAGTCATTATCTTAATATTTGGAGTAGTTTTTTTATTGCAAAGATTAGGGTACATTCCAGACACAATATTTTTTGAAGGATGGTGGACTTTGTTATTAATCATACCTGCTATTTTTTCAATGTCAAAACAAGGAGTCACTACTGGCAATACTGTATTATTAGTTCTTGGAGTATTCTTTCTCTTAGATGCAAGAGGGTGGAATTTATCTGGTTATCTTGTGCCAGTTCTATTAATTGCTTTAGGCGTAGGAATATTGCTGAAACGCCGCTAACATGTGCCTTTTTTGTGAATTAAAGAATCACAAAGACAAACTCATTTATGAAAATGATTTGGTGTTTGCAATTGAAGATGAATTTCCTGTTTCCAAAGGACATCTTTTACTGATTACAAAAAGACATATTGAAACGTATTTTGAGACAACCAAAGAAGAAGTACTTGCACTTGATGAAGCAATGAAACGTTTAAAAATACAATTAGATCAAAAGTATAAACCACAAGGATATAATATTGGTATCAACAACGGAATCAATGCCGGACAGAGCATTTTGCATTTACATCTTCATTTGATTCCAAGATATTTTGGTGACGTATTAAATCCTAGAGGTGGTGTTCGTAGCGTTATTCCGGGAAAACAGGATTACTAGTTTTCCCTTTTTCAACGGGAGAAACCAATGGATAAACTGCAATTAGTGATAGACAAAGATTTTGATAAAAAATCGCTTCGTTTCTTTTTTGAATATTTTCATATTGCAAAAAAGAAAATATATTTACTTGAGACAAGTCAAAATGTCCTTTTAAATAGTCAAACTCACCCATTTTCTAGTATGGTTCATACAGGAGATGTCATCGATATCGATTTAAGCTCTTTTGAACAATTAGATTTTGAGCCAGATTTTGGCCCTTTAAAAGTTCTTTTTGAAGATGAATGGGTTTTAGTAATTGATAAATCACCGGGAATCATTATTTATCCCGAGTTTAAACACGAACACAATACGTTAGTCAATTTAGTTGCGGCTTATTACAAAAATCAAGGATTAAACCGGCAAATTCGATATTTACATCGTTTGGATAAGGACACATCGGGAGTCATGATTTTTGCGAAAAACTTTTTAAGTCATAGTTATTTGTCTAATCTTTGGGATCACGAGATGATTTCAAGAGAATATACTCTTCTTGTAGAAGGACATTTGCCAAAACCAAAAGGAACGATAGATGCTCCCATCGGGAAAGACCGACATAAAAACAATCATTATTTAGTTCTTCCTACTGGGAAAAAAGCAGTGACTCATTATGAAGTTCTAAAAGAATTTTCAAATTATTCTTTAATAAAGTGTCGTTTAGAGACTGGAAGAACTCACCAAATTCGAGTTCATCTATCTTATTTAGGGAATCCTTTGTTAGGAGATACGCTCTATCAGGCAAAAACAAAAGAAGTAAAAAGAGTAATGTTACACTCTTCTAAAATCGAATTTTTTCATCCGATTTTGAAGAAAATGATTGAAGTAAGTTCACCCTTAGATGTGGATTTTAAGGGTTTTCTATAGAAAAGAGGCAGTTTATGAATATCAGAAACATTGCGATAATTGCGCATGTGGATCACGGAAAGACAACGCTTGTTGATGGGCTTTTAAAGCAATCAATGACGTTAAGAAAGAATCAACATATCGAAGAGAGAGCTATGGATACAAATGCCATCGAACGCGAAAGAGGCATTACGATTCTTGCTAAAAATACAGCGATTTTATATGGAGATGTAAGAATTAATATACTGGATACCCCCGGTCATGCGGACTTTGGCGGAGAAGTAGAACGAATCATGAATATGGTGGATGGAGTTCTTCTTGTTGTAGATGCTTATGAAGGAACGATGCCACAAACACGCTTTGTTTTACGTAAAGCTTTGGAAGCAGGAGTGAAACCTTTGGTTTTAATCAACAAGGTTGATCGAGAAGCTTCAAGACCCATTGAAGTCGTTGATGAAGTTATGGAACTATTTATCGAGTTAGGTGCGGATAATCATCAAATCGAATTTCCTTATTTATTTGGTTCTGGAATTAATGGACAAGCAAGTGAAAGTCATATCTTAAAGCCTACGGATGATTTGAAGCCGCTTTTAGATATGATTGTAAAAGAAGTACCTTCACCAAAAGTAGATATAGATGCTCCACTGCAATTTCAACCCTCTTTACTTGATTATAATGATTACGTAGGAAGAATGGGAATTGGAAGAATTCAAGCAGGTCAAATGAAAACAGGAGAAACAGTTGCTTGTGTTCGCCTTGATGGTTCCATTCAAGAATTTAGAATTCAAAAATTGTATGGTTATTTTGGTTTAGAAAAAACAGAAATCATGGAAGCTTTTGCAGGAGACATCGTTGCCATTTCTGGACTTCCTGATATTTATGTTGGTGAAACGATTTGTAATCCTGGTGCGATTAATGCACTACCTTTGATTAAAATTGGAGAACCCACAGTCGAAATGACTTTTGGAACAAATACATCACCTTTTTCAGGACTTGAAGGTAAATTTGTCACTTCAACGAAAATTGATGACAGATTATATCGTGAAACACAAAAAGATTTGGCTTTAAAAGTGAAACGAATCGGTACATCTGAAACTTGGGTAGTTTCAGGAAGAGGAGAACTTCACTTAGGAATCTTAATTGAAAATATGCGACGCGAAGGATTTGAATTTCAAGTTTCAAAAGCGAAAGTGATTATGAAAGAAATTGATGGCGTATTAGAAGAACCTTTTGAATCCGTTCAAGTGGATGTTCCACTGTCTTCTGTAGGAACAGTTATGGAATTGATTGGAACAAGACATGGGATTCTTGAAACCATGGAGACATCTGACAATCAAAGTAGACTTCATTATATTATGCCTTCAAGAGGGTTAATTGGATTTATGACCGATTTCATGACTTCAACAAAAGGATATGGAATCATTAATCATACTTATTTAGAATACAGACCTGTTGAAAACATGGAAGTTGGAAATCGAAAATTTGGAGTTTTAGTATCGGTTGAAGATGGAATCGCTACGGCATATTCGATTGGTGGACTTGAAGACAGAGGAACCATGTTTATCGAACCTAGAACGAAAATATACGAAGGCATGGTTGTAGGAGAATGTAATCGTGAAAAAGACTTGGCAGTCAATGTTACCAAAGAAAAACAACAAACGAACATTCGTTCAGCTGCTAAAGACAATACAGTTGTACTAAAAAGACCTAGAAGAATGAGTTTAGAAACAACTCTTGATTACATAAACGATGATGAATTAGTTGAAATAACACCTTATTCCATTCGAATTCGAAAATTAATTCTAGATACAAATGAGAGAAAAAAATTTGATAGCAGAAAGCAAAAACAATCAAATGATTCTTCATCTTAGGATGAAATATATATCATAAAAGAGTATAATAGAAGTACAATCCCAAAAAGGAGGGATGATTTTGAAACGAAAAACGAAAATTATTTGTACCATTGGGCCAGCCATTGACTCAGAGATTATGATTGAAAAAATGATTGATGCAGGTATGAACGTTGCAAGATTAAACTTTTCTCATGGAACACACGAAGATCATTTAAAACGAATTCAAATGATTCGAAAAATTGCGAAAAAGTTGAATCGATATATTGGTATTATGGCAGATACGAAAGGTCCAGAAATCAGAACTGGCCTTTTTGAAAATAATCAAGTCGCTTTTAAAAAAGGTGAACTTGTCGACATTGTTAGAGAGCCAGTTCTTGGAAACCATGAACGTTTTCACATTGCTTGTCCTGAATTATTTGATGACATTCAAATTGGAGATTTTTTATTAATTGACGATGGCAAAATTAAACTAACTGTTTTAAAAACCACAGAGTTTGGGGCAACATGCAAAATTGAAAACTCAGGAATCATTAAAAGTCAAAAAGGAGTTAACGTTCCAAACGTTAAACTAAGTATGCCTTTTATTTCCAAAAAAGATGATGATGATATTCGTTTTGTTTGTAACCATGGAGTGGATATGATTGCACTTTCTTTTGTAAGAAGAAAAGAAGATGTGTTAGCTATTCGTGAAATTCTAAAAAGTGAAAACAAAGAAAATATTGAGATTATTGCTAAAATAGAAAATCAAGAAGGTGTTGACAATCTTCAACAAATTCTTGAAGTCAGTGATGGAATCATGGTGGCTAGAGGGGATTTGGGAGTTGAAGTATCCACAGAACTTGTACCCATTTATCAAAAGAAGATTATTCGAAAAGCGAATGAACTTGGAAAACCAGTTATCACAGCGACTCATATGTTAGAATCTATGATGTTTTCACCAAGACCTACAAGAGCAGAAGCATCCGACGTTGCCAACGCTATTTTAGACGGATCTGATGCGATTATGCTATCAGGAGAGTCCGCTGCAGGAGAATATCCAGTGGAAGCTGTCTTAACGATGGATACCATTGCAAAAGCCATAGAAGACATTATCCCTTATGAAGATAAATTACAACATTCCATCAAAACCAGTCAAAATACGATAAACGATGCTATCGGAATTGCAGTTAGTCAAACGTCTCATACTTTAGAAAATGCAGAAGTCATTGTTGCCTTTACGGAGACCGGTGGTACTGCAAAAAGAATGTGTAAATTTAGACCTGAAGTACCTATTATTGCTATTACAGATAGTATAGAAACTTGTCAAAAACTTTCTTATTATTGGGGAGTGTTTGCTACCTTAAGAGATAATGTTACCGATTATGGTTTATACGACTCTGTTGCAATTGAAGTCGCACGAGATTTCGGTTTTCAATCGGGAGCAACACTTATTATTACTTCTGGGTGGGGTCAAAAACATGGATCTACCAACACCTTAAGAATCATTGATATTCCTTAAATAAAAAAACGATATCTGAGAAAAACAGATATCGTTTTATTTTTTAATAAAGATTAGTCATTCCATTCTAATTTTAATTTTTGGTTAATTTTTGTAAAGAATTTTTGAAGGCTTAAAACGGCTTTTGAATCTTTTACAATCCAATAAAATATTTCTGCAATTCCAATTCCAGTAATTAAGTCAATGATGTAATGTTGTTTTAGAGTTTGAGTCGAAATACAGATTGATATTCCTAAAGTCCAAATAATAATTTTAATAGGAGTAGGCATTTTCTTATCCATTCTAGCGCCAAGGATACAGAGCCAACTCATTAAACAGTGCATAGAAGGATTGGCATTTCTTGGTCCTGCTGAGTTATAGATCAAAAAAACAATCGATTCCGAAAAACTTAAATCCGTTTGAGTAAATAATCCTGAGGTTTCTCTCCAAGCTTGAACATCCGTTTGAAAGAAAAAGTAAGAAAGACCGCAAATAGTAAAAGTAATCAAAACCAAAAGCAAGAGTGTATACATATTTTTTTTAGAACGGTATCCAACGTAGAAAAATGTTAAAAACCAAAATGGATAAGCCAATATATAAGGATAAATTGTAAAGGAAAGAAAAGGAACCCATTCATTAAATGGTAAGAAAATCCAACTGAGGTCGCTTCCAATAACGTTATTGGTTTCTGAGTACCATTGATTTCCAAAGTATGTAATCAGAAGCATTGTTACAACCACTAAAAATGGGATTAGACTGTACGTTATTCGTTTTGTATTCATAGAAGCACCACCCTGTTTTTTTACTCAATTATACATTAAGACCACTAAAAAGACAAGATTATTTACAAGATTACCGTAATTGCACTTTACAACTTGAAAAGATAGTTATTTTGTGATAAAATCTAAACAAATTGTAAAGTGGAGGAAATCAAAAATGTTCGGATTTAGAAGTGATGGAAAAAGAATCAAGACAATTGATCCAATTATGAAACTTTCACCTCATGTTATGACAAAGAGAAATGATGCGATGGTCATGACATTATATGATATTAATTGTAAAGGAATCGATGAGTATATTTTCGAAAAAAGAAAAGAAGAAAATATACGCTTTAATTATATGCATGTTTTAATTGCTGGAATGGTTCGTACGATGGCATTAAGGCCTAAATTAAATCGATTTATCATGGATGGAAGAGTCTACAAAAGAAATGAAATTCAAATTGCATTTGCGGTTAAAAAAGCTCTGTTAGACACAGTAGAAGAAACCACCATCAAACTTACATTTGATGGTACAGAAAATATTTATGAAATCAAAGAAATGATGGACAAAGAAATCGAAATAAATACCAAACAAACTGCTTTTAATGAAACAGATTCTTTAGCTAAATTTTTAACAGTTGTTCCTAATTTTTTAATAAAGTTTGTCGTAGGATTGTTAAAATGGTGGGATAAAATTGGAATTCTTCCAAAGAGCGTTTTACAGCTAAGCCCTTTCCACACTTCTTTATTTTTTACTAATATGAAGTCTATAAAAATGAATTATGTTTTTCATCATATATATAATTTTGGCACCACATCGATTTTTCTATCAATGGGAAAAGAAAAATATGAACCCGTCATTTTAGATAGAGATGAAGGCACCATTGGATTTGAAAAAAATCTTAAAGCAGGAATGGTTATCGATGAAAGAATTTGTGATGGATTGTATTTTGGAAATTCTTTTAGAGAATTCATTAAGTTTATGGATAATCCAAAAAAACTTGAAACAAAATTAGAGCATAAAGTAGAAGATATCAAGTAGTCAATTGACTACTTTTTTCTTTTTAAGGGAGAATCAAATGTAGAAAACATGTAAAAAATATCTATAAAGTAAAAAAAATGATATCATATATTTAAAGGACGTGGTATCTTTGGCAAAATTGGTTTTTGTACTTGATGATGATGAAAACATTCGAAATATCATAGAAAAATTTTTAATGTATGAAGGATTTCAAGTTGAAAAATTTAAAACAGGAACAGATTTATTAAAAACATTTGAACTGAAGAGTCCAGATTGTTTTGTGATTGATATTATGCTTCCAGATATGAGCGGATTTAAAGTTTGTCAACAAATAAGACAAGAATCAAACATTCCGATTTTATTTGTCTCCGCAAAAGGAGAAGAAACAGATCGAATTTTAGGGCTTGAAATCGGTGGAGATGATTACATCACAAAACCATTTTCAGGAAGAGAATTAGCCGTTCGAGTCAAAGCACTTTTAAGAAGAAGCGCAACCTCTTCTCAAATTGAAGATTTAGGTGAATTTCGTTTAGGAAATTTACTGTTTCAAATGGACCAAAGAGTAATTAGTTGTAATGAAGAACAAATTATTTTTACCGCAAAAGAATACGATTTATTTTTACTACTTTCCAAAAACAGCCCAAAAGCTTTTTCAAGGGAAGACTTGTTTCGTTTGGTATGGAAATGGGAAGTAATTGATGGAACAAGAAGTGTAGATGATTTGGTAAAAAGAATTCGGAAAAAAATAGCTACAGTCTCATGTAATGTAGAAATTAAAACCGTTTTTGGTTATGGGTATAAAGTTTTAGAGAAAGTGGATATTATTGATTATGAAAATAAGGAATAAACTATTTATCTATTATGGTGTACTCCTTGTAGTATGCTATGGAATTGCAGCACTTCTAACAGGTATTGTCATCAGTGCAGGACTTGATCGTCTTCTTTTTAGTAATATTTATGATTTGAATCAAAATATTGTTGAAAAGCTTGATGTAGTGGATGATGAAGATTTTGCTTCTACACTGGACTCCGCAAGACAATTCACAGAAGTTGAATTAATGGTTTATCAAGATGGAAATATCTTTTATTCTTCTTTTGTAGAAGAAGAAATAAATTTTGAAAATTCTTTTTTAGTGAATAGCACTTATCAAGTGTATCGAGCTAGGACCGATGTTCAAACGTATTACTATACATCTAGTGTATTAAATGATGGAAATTATGAAGTGTTTGTTTTTAGAGGCGAAGGATTCTTGATGGAAGAAAATCAAGAATTATATTTGCTTAGTTTTATTGGAGTAGTTTTTTTAGTGGTTTCTATCACGCTAATCTCCATCTTCTCAGCGAGAAGTTTTGCCAATCCTTTACGAATATTGACAGAATATGCCAGTGATTTTTCAGTTGAAACAAAACCTCAACAAAAACCATTTTTTAAGATAGCCGAACTTGAAGAGCTGGCTTTATCTATTGAAAGAGCCCAGCTAAGAGTCTATGAATATAATCAGAGTGAACAAGAATTTTTACATAATTTTTCTCATGAAATGAAAACACCTCTTACGAATATTTATAGTTATGCGGAAGCAATTCTTTATGGTGTTTTAACCGAAGAAGAGAATGAAAATGCGTGTAATATAATTATGAGAGAAAGTGAAAAATTAAAAGATTTTATTAATCAAATATTATATTTAGGTCGTTTAGATACCGTAGGTGATAATTTAAACCGTTCCAAAATTAATTTAGTAGACGTAATTGGTGATTCACTAAATAGTGTTGATATTCAAGCAAAAGAAAAAGGAATTGAATTAAAATTTGATACATCAGAAGAAAACATCTATTTTATGGGAGACCCAGAAAAACTTGAAGTAGCTTTTGTTAATATTCTAACCAATGCCATTCGGTATGCGACTTCTCAAGTTTGCATAAAACTCACTAAAACAAAAACGGAACTCTTAATTGAATTTGATGATGATGGAGCAGGAATAGATGAAGACATAAAAGAAAAAATATGGGAACGTTACGTAATTGGGAAAGAAGGCCATACAGGCCTTGGACTTACGATTACAAAATCCATTATTGAAAAACATGGCGGGAAAATCCAAGCATTAAAAAATGAGTGGAATGGAGCTAAAATTCAAATTCGAATTTCAAACGTTGAACATTAACAATTTAATTGTGGTATCTTTGTGAAATTCAACAACTGAACCAATATTTTTAATATAATAAAGGTGTAAAATTTAATAGGTGATAAACATCATCATTTGGTCGAATAATTTTTTCATTAAATGTATTTCCTCTCCTAGAATGTTTAATTTTTAAACTGACCACTCAAGATGATGTTTTTTGTTTGAAAAAAATCAATCTTTTTGGTATAATGTACTTGTTGTAAAAGATCGAGGTGGAAACATGGATATACCTTTGAAAGTATTAGGAATTATTATAGGATTTGGATTTTCATTTGTTGGAGTTCGTTTTTTATTTTATAGTACAAAAGTCATTCAAGGAATTCAAAAATATAAATTTAAAACAACGTCAACTCCAAAAAAACAAGAACTGATTTTTTCAAAGATTATTGGAGTGTTGCTCCTCTTAATGGGTCTGTACTATATGGGGATTGCAATCGTATCACTTTTCTAAAATTTAAACACTTTAAAATCCTCGAAAACTCGGGGATTTTTTTGATTTTAACCGCTGAAAAAAAACTCAAATTTATTTCTCAAAAAATCACGGAAAAAAGTTTGAAAAAAAACAATAAAAAATATTAAAAAAGTTGTTTACATTCCTAGGTATTCGATATATAATATTGCTTGATTTTTTTAATCGGCAAAGGAGAAAATTATGGGAAAAAAATTGATTGAACTCAAGAACGTTACAAAGATTTATGATGATGTTCCTGTCGTCAATAATTTGAATTTATACATAAATGAAAATGAATTTATTACTTTGCTCGGACCTTCTGGATGTGGAAAGACGACAACTCTAAGAATGATTGGTGGTTTTGAAAAGCCCGATAGTGGAGATATCATTCTAAATGGAGTAGTTGTGACAGAGCTTCCACCTTATGAGCGTCCTATTAATACTGTTTTTCAAAGATATGCATTATTTCCTCATTTAAATGTTTTTGATAACATTGCATTTGGATTAAGAAGTCAAAAAGTAAAAAAAGAAGAAATTACAGTTCGAGTGGAACAAGCATTAAAAATGGTGAGTCTGCCAGGATTTGGTATGAGAAAAGTTCAAAATTTATCTGGAGGGCAACAACAACGTGTTGCTATAGCAAGGGCCATTGTGAATCAACCAAAAATTTTATTGTTAGATGAACCTTTAGCTGCTCTTGATTTAAAACTAAGACAAAATATGCAATATGAATTAAAAGAAATGCAACGAAAACTAGGAATTACATTTATATATGTGACACATGATCAAGAAGAAGCATTAACGATGTCTGACACCATCGTTGTTATGAAAGATGGATTGGTTCAACAAATTGGAACACCATTTGGTATATACAATGAACCTAAAAATAGATTTGTAGCTAATTTTATTGGAGAATCAAATATCTTCGAAGGCGTTTATTTAAAACAAAATTTAGTTCAATTCATGGATTTTGAATTTGCTTGTGTAGATACGCTATTTGCTGATGGCGAAAAAGTAGATGTTGTCATTCGACCAGAAGATTTTGATATTATTTCTCCAGAAGAAGCTTTATTAAAAGGAAAAGTTACTAGTTCTGTGTTCAAAGGCGTTCACTTTGAACTTTGTATTATGATTCAAGGAAAAGAATTTGTGGTTCACACCTACGAAAATCGTAAAGTAGATGAATTAATCGGTTTAAAAGTAGATCCTTATGAAATTCATCTAATGAAGGTAGTACCAAGTGAACATTAAACGATTAGGGAGATTTGCATCTCCTTACATGGTCTGGTTGATTATTCTAGTTGTTTTTCCACTTTTAATGATGATTTTATTATCGTTTATGAAAACAACCGCTATGAGTTTTACAAACGCAACGTTTTCATTTGAAAGCTGGAATAAACTTTTTACCGATTCTGCGATAAGAACTGCTCTTGCAAATTCATTTCGATATGCTTTTCTTGCGACAGTAATTGCCTTTTTCCTTGGGTATCCTATGGCTTATATTTTAGCGAAATCTCCCTTTTCAAATAAACTCGTAATTTTAGTTTTAACCATTATTCCTATGTGGTCTAATTCTCTTTTAAGAACAAGTGCTTTAGCAAATTTGTTAAGTGCAGATAGTATTGTAAATGATTTGTTAAATTTAATAGGGTTGTCCTTTGTTTGGAACATAAGAGGGACAGGCCTTGCAATTGTTGTAGGTCTTGTGATAACGTATTTGCCTTTTATGATTTTACCTATTTATACCGTTTTAGAAAAAATGGATCCGTTACTTCATGAGGCTTCAATGGATTTAGGTTCAAATAAAGCGAAAACGTTCTTAAAAGTTACTTTTCCTTTATCTTTAAAAGGGGTGGCAACGGGAATCATTTTAGTTTTCCTTCCTAGTTTCTCTGGATTTGCTATTCCTGAAATACTTGGAAATAGTCGAATCATCTTTATCGGAACATTAGTAGATTCTAGTTTCCTATTTAGCAATTATAATTATGGTAGTCTGTTATCTCTTGTAATCATCATTCTTATCCTTGGGTCGATGTTCCTCTTTAACAAAGTCGATAAGGAAGGAGAAACACTACTATGATAAAAATAAACGATTTATCGTATATTCGAAAAACAGTATTGTTCTTCCGAAAACCTAAGGTTGCAAAAGTAGTGTCTTTCGTTCTGAATGTATTTAAATATCTGTTTTTTATTTCAGTCATTTTGATGCTATATCTTCCCATCATTATTATCGCAATTCACTCTCTAAATGAGAATAGGTCAGTATATGATTTTACAAATGTGACGTTTCATTGGTATACCGATTTATTTAGTAACCTAATCAATAAAGGCGAATTGTACTGGGTAATTCGAAACACTTTATTAATCGCTTTTCTATCTACAGCCATTTCGACTGTTCTTGGAACTTTATTTGCGATTGGAATCCATTCGATGACGAAGAAGAAAAGGCAAAGAATGGTAATGCTAAATCAAATTCCAATCTTAAATGCAGATATTGTAACAGGTATTTCACTTATGTTAATTTTTAAATTATTTATGGTTGTTTTTCCAAATATTTTTGGGTTAACGACAATGCTTTTGGCCCATGTTTTCTTTTCCATTCCTTATGTGGTCTTAAGTGTATTACCTAAACTAAGCGAATTAGACGTCAATTTATTTGATGCAGCTCTTGATTTAGGATGCAAGCCAACAAGAGGAATGAGAAAAGTAATTATTCCCGCCATTTCATCAGGGATTTTTACAGGAATGCTTATTGCATTTACAATGAGTATCGATGACTTTGTAATAAGTTATTTCACAACTGGAAACGGATTTGACAATGTGTCAATTTTCATATATGCTGGGTACAGGTTAAACATGTCTCCTGAGATTTATGCTTATAACACGTTACTATCATTTACCGTTGTATTTTTATTGATAGGTGTTTATGTTTTTGGATCATTCAAAAAAAGAAGAGAATTAAAAATAAAATCTAATTTTAATAGGGGAGCTGTTTAGTACAAAATGAAAAAATTTATGGTAGTAGGATTCACCGCATTTTTGTCGTTATTATTAATTGCTTGTAGTTCAAAACCAAAGTTATACATATTGAATTGGGGAGAATACATCAATTATGATCTAGTCTCAGAATTTGAAGATACTTATGGCGTGACAGTTAAGTGGTCGTATGCGGATTCAAACGAATTAATGGAACAACGCGTTGTATCTCAAACAACGGCCTATGACATTGTCATTCCTTCCGATTATATGATTGAAAAATTATATACGAATGGATATTTACAAAAAATTGATTTAACAAAATTAACCAACTATTCTCAAGATGCATTTATGGATGGTGTGAATGTCATTATGGCAGAAATGTTTAAAGACAATGAAGATGTCACGTCTGCCTATGAAGTATCCATTCCTTATTTTTGGGGAGTCTTTGGAATTATGTATAATCGTAGTTTAGATGGACTTGAAACCTATATTGAAACAAAAAAATGGCAAGTCATGTTTGAAGAAGATCCTGCAGATACATTTTCAAGACCACTTCTTGTGGGAATGTATGATGTGCCAAGATTTGCTTATTCTTTATCCATGATTTATGCAAATGAAGTAGAGTTAATTGATGACCTAGATGCCTTAAATGTTGCATCTGCAGCAAATCTTACTTTATCAGAAACCATTCTATCTCAAAGACAATACGAAGAATGGTCCACTGATTTTCTAAAGAAAAACATTGAAGCGGGGCTTTTAGATTATGCTTTTGTATACGTTGGAGATTTCTTTGATACGTATTTAATTAAAAGTGCAGAAGCAACCACTGCTCAAGAAGCCAGAGATTTAACGTCTCATATTGGAATTTTTGTGCCTGAAAATACGATTGCTTTTTATGATGGAATGGTTATTCCTACTAACGCAAGAAACGTAGATTTAGCTTACCAATTCATTGATTTCTTTTTAGATCCAATCAATGCATATGAAAACTCTAGTATTGTGGGATATACAACTGCTTTGACTGCCACATACGAAATGATTCAAAATGCAACTTATGGTGATGAAATTCGTGCAGCGATGGTTTCGGATTATCCGTATAACCCTGCAATTTCTGAAAATTTTGCTGGAAAACCTTTAATCGCTTTTTCGAATGAATTTACCGACGAAATTGCTTCAATGGTGTATCGCGTCTTAGCCGCAGGCAATTAAAAACAGATTATCATTTAAAACTAGTTTCGGATTTTTTGAAACTAGTTTTTTTATATTAATCAGATGTTATTGAAAAGAAGTAGTAATCTTGATACAATAAACAAGAGCATAAGATGGAAGAATCAAGAAAGGAAGACGATTATGAAAAATTTTAATGCATTTGCATTTAAAGTGGCAACCAAAAAGAATGTTCTTATTTCTACGATAATTTTTCTTTTATTTTTATTGATTGTTTTACCGGTGGTCGCAAAATATACTGAAATTATAACTGGTTCACTTGAAACTCCAGACACCTTTTTCTTTTATCAACCTGAAGATTTATATCGGTTAGCTCAAATCTATGGAGATACTGGAAGAGCCGCTTATGTGTATCTACGTATCTCGTTTGATGTAATTTGGCCTGTCGTCTATGGAACTTTTTTAATATTATCGACTGCCTATTTCTTAAAAGAATCGAATTTTAAAGATTTATCGTGGATACTGTTTGTGCCGATTTTAGGAGTAATATTTGATTTACTTGAAAACATTGGCGCGTCCATCGTTATGGCAAGATATCCTTTAGAGTCACCTATTTTTGCCTATAGTACTCCGTATTTTACTTTCTTTAAGTGGATCATTTTGATTATTTCCTTTTTCATTTTGTTTGGGGTTATTGTGAATCATCTATATTTAAAGAAAAAGAATAAAAAGATATAAAATGGATTTATATAATCTTCATTCTAAACGTTTAGAATACAGACCTTTCCAAGAAACGGACTTTTTAGATTTAGTTGAGTTATTAACCAATGAGTCTGTTTGTGAATTTTTACCAAGGAAAAAAGCCTATTCTGAAGAAGTCATTCATAATTGGCTAACTCATATCATCAAATCATTTTCTATCGATTTTCCAAATGTCATTTATGCAGTTATTGAACCTATTTCGCAAGAAGTAATTGGATATGCAGGAAATGCTTATGTAAAAGAGTATGAAAAAAACGAAATAATGTATGCGTTTAAAGAATCAGCTTGGCATCAAGGATATGCTACTGAAGCCGCTTTAAAAATGAAAGAAGTGGCGATTTTTCTGCATCAAAAAGAAGTCATTGCCCTAGCAGATATTCACAATATTGCAAGTCAAAATGTCTTAAAAAAAGTAGGATTTATTTGTAAAGAAACGGTTTTGTTATGGGGGCTTGAAATGTATTATTATGAGCTTGTTTTTGAAAACAAGAGATAATTTATAAAAAAATCTTGTAAATCTTTTGTGGTTCTGTTAAAATTAAAGCGCAAGACATGGCTAATTATCGCTAAATTTGTCTGATGGGATGTGATTTCATGAACTTACTAAAAATAAATAACCTAAAAAAGACATTTGGTGGTAATATCCTTTTTGATAAAGTATCATTGGAAGTGAATCGTGATGACAAAGTTGCGCTCATTGGCCAAAATGGGGTTGGGAAATCAACTCTAATCAAAATGATATTAGGAGATATTTCCCCGGATTCTGGGGAAATTTTTATTTATAGTCAAGCAAAAATCGGCTATTTAAGTCAAGATGTATTAAGTAATATGGATTTCTCATTAATTGAAGAAGCAGAGGATGTTTTTAAAGACGTTATCCTTTTGGAATCAAAATTAAAAGAAAATGCTCTCCTTCTTGAAAAAAATCAAGACGAAGCCTTGATTAAAAGGTATGCAAGTCTTGAAGAAGAATATCGAATAAAAAGCGGATATGAATTTAGAACGTTTATCAACATGATTTTATCAAAATTTGGATTTTTAAAATCAGATTATCATAGAAAAATTTCAACATTTTCAGGTGGAGAAAAAACCAGAATCGCTTTCGCTAAATTATTATTAATCAAACCAGATATTTTGCTTCTTGATGAACCTACAAATCATATGGATATCGAAATCATTGAGTGGTTAGAAGAATATTTAAAACGATACGATGGAGCAGTATTTGTTGTGACTCATGATAAATATTTTATCAATAAAATCGTAAACAAAATCTTTGAATTAGATCAAAACACGTTAAGTGTCTACTATGGGAAATATGATGATTATGAAATCGAAAAAGTAAAACGATACGAACTTTTAATGAAACAATTTCTAAAACAAAACAAACAAATCGATCATTTACAAAGTTTTGTGGATCGCTTTCGCTATAAATCAAGCAAAGCAAAAAGTGCTCAAGATCGCATTAAAAAAATCAATAAAATTGATCGACTTGAAAAACCAGTTAATCGCCGACACGCGGTACAAGTTTCTTTTAAAAGTAAAAGAGCAACGGATGCCATTATTTTGGAAGCAAAAGATATTTCGATTGGTTACGATGATATTCTAAAATCAAATATTGATTTTTCCATGCGAGGATTTGAAAAAATCGGGATCATTGGTCCAAACGGTATCGGGAAATCCACATTAATCAAAACACTTATCGGAGAAATCATTCCTTTAACAGGAGAAATTTTATTTCATAAGGACATGAAAATCGGATATTTTGATCAAAATTTAGAAGGACTAAATGAATCATTAAATGTAATGGATACCATCCATAATTTATATCCGAGTAAAACAATAGGAGAAGTAAGAAGCCTTCTTGCAAAATTGCTTTTTGTTGGTGATGATGTCTTCAAACAAGTGAAAGTGTTAAGTGGGGGAGAAAAGGTTCGGCTACGACTTTTATTGTTAATGCTTGAAGAACCAGAATTATTAATTTTAGATGAACCAACCAATCACTTAGACATTGAGACCAAAAATATTGTAGAAGATATTTTCGAAGAATTTATAGGACCCATTATTTTTATTTCTCATGATCGCTATTTTATCAACAAAGTTGCAACAAAAATAATCGCTTTTTATCATGAAGAAGTAATTGTATTTGATGGAAATTATGATGAATACAAAACGTATTTAGAATCGTTAAAACCAAATCCAGAACCAAAATTTAAAAAAGAAAAAACAATCTCTTCAAAATTAATGATAAAAGAGTTAGAAAAGAACATTGATTCCTATCACAAAGAGATTGATGAGTTAAAACAATCTTTATTCTTAAAAGAAGTCTATATGAATAAAATGCTATACATTGAAAAAGAAGAAAGGATACTTGTATTAGAAAAAGAAATTCAAGAGATGTTTGAAAAAATTGTTACCTTAACCAGTGATTAACCAAAAAATAGATACTATTTCAAATAGAATATGCTACAATAGTAGATGAAATATAGATTGGGGGAGTATAACAATGAAGCCATTAATGGTAATTACAGACACCTTAGTAGAAATTCCACCAAAAATTCAAACCAGAGAAACGGTTCGAGCCATCATTGTACGTGATGGATTTATATTATTAATGTTCTCAAAAATAGACCAAATGTATGGAATTCCAGGAGGCGGAATAGCGCTAAATGAATCCAAATTAGATACTTTATATCGTGAATTATTAGAAGAAGTAGGGGCAGTCAAAATTAAGATTGTCGAATACCTTGGTGTAACAGAAGAAATTAGAGAATCAAGATCACTCAGAGGAAAACCAGTTAAAATTCTTTCAGATTATTATCATGTAGAAGTGACCGACTTTATGGAAAAATCACTTGAAGATCATGAAGAAGAAATGGGATTGGAACCAATGTGGGTTGATATTGATGCAGCCATTTCAAAAAATGAAATGACACTTCTTTCATTAAAACAACCAAAGATAACTTTTTATTATTCACAAACAGCGATGTTAAAGTATATAAAAAATAGATTTGGACTTTAGTCCGAATTTTATTTTTGTGAAAGGGTGATGAATCATGATTGAAATGATAAAATTAGAACTTAGAATGTTCCTAGAGAAAGAGTTAAGCCGAATTTATTTAATGCCAATTTCTATGGTTGTAGAAGAACCTAAAAAGGCAGGACAAGGCGATATCTCAGTCCCTGTTTTCAGTGTGGTAAATACGCTTAAAAAACCTCTTCTTTTGATTTCAAAGGAGATTAGAGATTTAATTAAGATAAGTCCGTTTAAAAATCTGTTTTCAGAAGTAAATATAATGGGCGGATTCGTAAATCTTGTTCTAAACAAACAAGTATACGCCCTAAATGTTATAGAACACTTTAAAAAGAACCAAGAAAATTATGGAAATAATGTATTTGGAAATGGTAAAACAATCGTGATGGACTATTCATCGCCTAATATTGCAAAACCATTTTCAATTGGACACTTACGTTCTACCATTATTGGTCATTCCATTGGAAATATTCTTGAAAAATGTGGCTATAAAGTATATCGAATCAACCACTTAGGTGATTTTGGAACACAGTTTGGAAAAATAATTTATGCGTATTTAAACTTTGGATCAGAGGCTGCTGTAAAAGCAAACCCCATTGAAGAGTTAGTAAAATTATACGTTGAATTCCATGAATTAGCTAAAAATGATCCTTCTCTTGAAGAAAAAGCAAGAGAAATCTTTAAAGAATTAGAACAAAACAATCCAAAATACGTGGCGCTTTGGACGTGGTTTAGAGAAGAATCCCTAAAAGATTATATGGAAGTATACAAATTACTTCAAGTTGATTTTGATTCATTCAATGGAGAAGCATTTTATAACGATAAAATGCAGAAAGTTATTGATGAGTTGAAAGAAAAAGAATTATTAAAATTAGATCAAGGAGCAATGATTGTGGATTTAGGAGAAGACTTTCCTCCTGCACTCATTCAAAAATCTGATGGGTCTACTTTGTATATTACAAGGGATTTAGCGGCTTTATTTTATCGCAAGAACACTTATCATTTTGATAAGGCTTTGTATATTGTAGGAAACGAACAAAAACTTCATTTTACTCAAATCCAAAAAGTAATTGAATTAATGGGATATGAGTTTAAAGATGACATTGTTCATGTTAATTTTGGATTGGTATTACAAGATGGCAAAAAGATGTCAACGAGAAAAGGTAAAATTGTTCGTTTAATGGACGTTTTACAAGAAGCCATCCATTTAAGCTTACTTTACATTAATGAGAAAAATCCAACTCTAGAAAACAAGGAATTAATAGCCGAAAAAATAGGTGTTAGTGCGATTATTTTCAACGATTTAAAAAATTACCGAGCAAACGATTTTGAATTTAACTTAGAAGAAATGGTGAACTTTGTTGGCCAAACTGGGCCATATTTACAATATACTTCTGTTAGAATTACGTCCATTTTGCAATCAGATGCTTTCGTATTTGATGGAGAAATCGATGCGAGTCTTTTTGAAAAAGATCACTATTTTGAAATCATGAAACAAGCAAGTCAATACCCAGATATTATTGCAAAAGCAGCAAGCGAATATGCTCCAAGCGTATTAGCCAAATATTTATTAAATTTAGCAAGTCTATTTAATAGTTTTTATGGAAGAGAAAAGATTATAGTAGAAGATTTGCTTGAAAAAAATACAAAAATGCATCTTTTATATATCGTTCGAAACATTTTAAATGATGGGATGGTTACTCTAGGGATGCAAGTAATTGAAAAAATGTAAATACTAATACTCCATATCTAATAGAAGCGAGGTGAACGATGTGGAAAAAATATTATCAGAAAACGCACCAAAAAAGAGCGTTAAACGCTCTTTATATTTAATGTTTAAGTGGATGGGAAAATCCTGGCCATTACTTATAATATCATTCATATTATTATATTTTATATCTTATATCCGAACAATTATTCCATTGTTTGGTCAACATATCATTGACTATATTTTAAAATTTAGTGATCAAGGATCAAGATTACCGCAATTTTTTATTAACTTTATTGAAGCAGATACCGTTGCAAAGCAATTACTATTAACTGTTTCTTTGGTGGTTGTACTTGACTTAATTAGAGCCATTTCTATCTTTTTTAGAAGAACGTTTACAGCATTGTTTTCAGAAAAAGTAGGGTACAGATTACGAAATAATTTATACAGACAATTACAAAATTTAGGATATAAGTTTCATTCTCATGCCGAAACAGGAGATTTAATTCAACGATGTACAACCGATGTTGAAACGTACAAACACTTCATAAGCGATCAAATCGTCGAAGTCGTTCGGTTAGTATTACTCGTAGGATTATCCATCTGGCAAATGTCAAAATTGAATGTCAATTTAATGTTTATTTCTTTGATTATTGCGCCAGTTATCTTACTAATAGCCACCATTTACTTTCGAAAAGTCGAAAAACTGTTTCAAGTGATTGAAGGCAATGAAGCAACTATGACAACCGACGTTCAAGAAAACGTGACTGGTGCTAGAGTCGTAAGAGCTTTTGCAAATGAAAAATATGAAGATGAAAAATTTGACCAGTTAAATAGAACCTTCACGACTTCCGATTATAATTTAATTAAAAAAATGGCAATGTTTTGGAGTGGAACCGATTTTATCTGTTTTGCCCAATTTTGTCTTATTGCTGTTGTGGGTGTTGTCTATGCATCAAAAGGAATTATTACTTTAGGAGTTTACACAGCATTTTTAGCTTATGCCGGAAATATTATTTGGCCAATGCGTCAACTTGGACGTTTGGTTGGAGATTTTTCGAAAGCAACCGTTGCTGTTTCTAGACTTGACAAAATCATCTCAACTCCAAATGAGTATAGAGATGAAGAACACACCACAAAACCTGAGATAACCGGTAATGTTTTATTTGAAAACGTATCGTTTAAATTTGATGATTCAACGTATCATCAATTAGAAGATATCTCCTTTAAAGTAAAAAGAGGAGAAACAATTGCGATTGTAGGAAAAACTGGTTCAGGAAAATCAACTCTTATGAATTTGATGGTTCGACTTTTAGACCATCAAGAAGGTACTATTTACATCGATGATACCGAAATTCGACAAATTGAAAAACATCATTTAAGAGAAAACATTGGTATCATTTTACAAGAACCATTTTTATATTCAAAAACCGTAGAAGAAAACATAGGGATTGCCGATCGTATGCAAACAGAATCTCGTGTTCAAGAAGTCGCAAAAATTGCGCATGTTCATGATGATATTGTTCATTTCGAGAAAGGATACCAAACCTTAGTTGGTGAAAGAGGAGTTACGTTATCTGGTGGTCAAAAGCAACGAGTTGCTATTGCCAGAATGCTTCTGAAACCAAAACCAATTTTAATTTTCGACGATAGCTTAAGTGCTGTCGATACCGAAACAGATGTTCAAATCAGAAATGCATTAAAGAAGGAGTGGAAAGATTCCACAGTTTTCATCATCACTCACAGAATTACAACGGCCAAAGAAGCAGACCGGATTTTAGTGATTGATAAAGGACGAATCAAAGAAAGCGGATCACACGAAGAATTAATCTTACAAAATGGATTATACAAAGCAATCTGGGATATTCAGTCCAAAATAGATTTTCAAGTAGAGGACGGTGAAGAACATGTTTGATCAATTACAAGATGAAGAGAGTTTTACGTCCCAGAAGTTAGATTGGAAAGTTTGGAAAAAGATTTTTAGTTTCATGAAACCATTAAAAAAATATGTTATTTTAAGTATTTTTGCCATGTCTGTACTTGCCGCAACCGATGTCATTTATCCTTACATTTCAAAATTTGCAATTGATGATATCATTAAACCAAATATTGATAGTGGAGTTGCTGATTTATCGAAGTTGCCACTGTTTATTGGATTATACGTGATTTTTATGATCATTCAAGCAACGATGGTATATCTGTTTATCTTGCTTGCAGGTAAAGTACAAACTGAACTTGCCTTTAACATTAGAAGAAAAGCATTTCATCACTTACAAGAATTACCTTTTTCTTATTATGACAGAACCAGAACTGGGTGGATTATGGCGAGAATGACTTCGGATTCGAGAAACCTAAGTGATATCTTATCATGGGGAATTATCGATCTTACTTGGGGTTTATTCTTAATGATTTTACTTATTTTAGTCATGCTTCTTGTCAACTGGCAGTTAGCATTAATTACCATGGCAATCGTACCATTCTTAATTGTCATATCGATGTATTTTAGAAAATACATCTTAAAGTCCTATCGTTCGATTCGAAAAGTAAACTCAAAAATTACTGGAGCATATAACGAGGGCATTACCGGAGCGATTACAACAAAAACACTTGTACTTGAAAATTCAAACTATGGCGATTTTGATGATTTAACTTCAGATATGAAGCGTCAATCAATTCGCGCAGCGATGGTACAAGGATTATATTTCCCAACCGTTATCTTTTTGATTTCGATTGCGACTGCTGTTATTTATTATGTTGGCGGAAACATGGTTTTTAATTTAGCCATCAGTGTGGGAACTCTTTATTTATTTACCAACTATGTTTGGCAATTCTTTGAACCGGTAAATAACATTGCATCTATTTATGCAAGGTTCCAGCAAGCACAAGCATCCGCAGAGCGAATTGTTTCATTAATTGAAACAGAACCAGATATTGTTGATACACAAGAAGTCATTGATAAATATGGAACCTTATTTGATTACAAACTAGAAAACTTTGAACCATTAAGAGGAGATGTTACATTTAAACATGTATCCTTTAAATATCATGTAGGGGAACAAGTGTTAACGGATTTTAATTTAGACGTGAAAGCGGGAGAATCTATAGCACTAGTAGGTCATACTGGAGCAGGAAAATCAACGATTGTCAATTTGATTTGCCGATTTTATGAGCCAACCGAAGGAAATATCCTAATTGATGGTGTTGATTACAAAGAAAGAAGCTTAGGGTGGCTACATTCGAATTTAGGCTACGTTTTACAGTCTCCTCATCTCTTTAGTGGTAATGTAATGGAAAACATCCGTTATGGCAATTTAAAGGCAACTGACGATGAAGTGATTCAAGCCGCAAAAGCCGTTGAAGCTCATGAGTTTATTATGAGATTTGAAAACGGATATGAAACGGAGTGTGGCGAGGGAGGATCTCGATTATCGGTTGGGCAAAAACAATTAATTTCTTTTGCTAGAGCCATTTTAGCTGATCCTAAGATTTTAGTGTTAGATGAAGCAACTTCTTCTGTAGATACCGAAACCGAACAAGTCATTCAATTTGCAATTAACAAGCTCTTAAAAGGCAGAACTTCTTTTATTGTTGCGCATCGTTTATCAACCATAGTCCATTCGAATCGAATTTTAGTTTTAGAGGATGGAAAAGTGATTGAAGAAGGAACCCATAAAGAATTAATTAACAAAAAAGGTCAATATTTCCAATTATATACCAATCAATATTCCGAAGATATGTTAGAACTCTCAAAAAAATAAGAAACAACCGGCTGAAAAGTCGGTTGTTTTTCTTTAAAAATTCAGAAAAAAGAACTATTATTTTAAAAATAAATAGTGTATAATAATGATTGCTATGCCGGTGTGGTGAAATCGGTAGACACGATAGACTCAAAATCTATTGCCCACAAAGCGTGCCGGTTCGAGTCCGGCCACCGGTACCAATCATAAAATGGAAAATTCAATATTTGTGGTAGTAAAGAACGTTCTTTCTTGAGGAAAAACGTTTTTTTATTTTTTATAGAAGGCACAGGGGTATTACAAAATAAATATGATATAATTTATTTATGTGTTAATGAGTCGATTTTCTGTTTAAACATTACTTACTTAATTTTATCAAAAAAACATATAGGGCTAAAGAAGAAACTAATTCACAAAACTTAAACGTTTCTTGATGAACGCCTAGTGGGGAATGTAGCCATTGAAACTGGTAAAAACAATGATTTAAACAGATGAAATTCTTACCATTTCAGTATTAATTAATGAAATGATTGGAGCAGATAAGGAGTACAAATATGGAAAGAACTAATATAGAAAAAATTTTGATGGATCGATTTGAAATCAAGGAAGAGGATATCATTGATTCCATTCGATTTTTTGGTAAAGATGGAAGATTATTCTGCTTCCCATCTAAACAAAAAAATAAAGTTATTATTTTTATCATCCTTTCTAATAAATTTGAGTTTGATATCGAATATTCTGAAAAGGAAATTAACATGGAATTAAAACGAATTGTTGATGATTTTCCTTTGTTTCGAAGAGCGCTCATTGATTTTGGTTTGTTTTCTAGGACAAGAGATTGTAAAGTATATACTAGAAACAGGTAATGATAAGTTAAATTAGAAGATTTTTTGGCCATTAGATAAGATAGATAAGAGTTTATTTCTGCATCTACTTTGAACAAAAGGAGTTATGCTATGAAAAGAAGATTAAGAGAGAATAGATTATCTTTCATTGTCCCTATCATCGTTTTTTTGTTGTGGGTTTTAATAGCATTAACCTTTACGATTATTAGAGAAAATTCAAACAAAGCCTATATTCAAAAAGAAGCGGATTTCATGATCCATTCAATTGAACAAAGCATGAATGATATTATTCAAAAAAGTATTGGACTGGAATATTTTATCCTAGCTTCACTTGACACAGAGTTTGAAACAGAATTAAATAATTATGTAGAAGGACTAGTGGCGTTAAATGAAGGAATTGAAAATGTTTCTTACGCTCCGCTTGGGATTATTTCTTATATTTATCAGGATTCTTTGGTTTCAGCAATCGGTAGAAATTTATATTTAGAATTATCAGAAGAAGTAAGAGAAGATGTTTTAAACGCAGAAGAAACGGGATTAATCACCATTTCTGGGTTGTTAAGTGATGAAAACCATAGTTGCAGCGGACTTGCCTTTCGAAATCCAATTTACTCAGAAAACACTTTTGTAGGTTTTATCAATGTGTGTATGTCTGAAGAGTATTTAATTGGTATATTCGACCAATCTCAAAGTGATGTTTTTAGTTATGCTATTTACAATCAATATAATATTTCGGTCATGAATGATTTAGCTTTTAATGAAGAAAATATGTATTATTATGATAAAGTATCTCCAGAAATTTATGATTGGCAACTAGGATTAATTGTGAATGAAACTTATATGCAAACATTTAATCGTACCAATATAATTTTTATTGTATTAACTTTTGTTTGTTTTACCGCAATTGGGCTTGGTCTTGCCTATTATTACTATAAAAGCAGTGAATATTTAAAACAAACGGAAGAATTAATCTTTTTTGATTATCTAACCAAATTGCCAAACAGGCACAAATTAGAAGAAGATATGATTCACTTAATTAAAAAAGAACGACCATTTTTCCTATTGTATGGAGATCTTGATAATTTTAAGATGTTAAATGATACTTACGGACATACAATAGGAGATCAAATTCTTCTCGAATTATCTCGTCGATTTACAAAGTTAGGAAATGATCTCATCCACTTTTACCGTTGGGGAGGCGATGAGTTTGTATGCATCATTCAATCTGCCCAAAAAGATCAAGTATTAAAGCTAGTTAGTAAAATCAATCAATTACTGGAACACCCAATTGGTATTAATGATTTTCAATATCAAATCTTTATGAGTTTAGGAATTTCAAGTTATCCTAACGATGCGTCTTCCATGATGCAACTGATAATGTTTGCAGATATTGCTATGTATAAAATGAAAGAACTAACCACCAATAATTATTTATTTTATAATCACGAGATAGGAAAAGATTTTTATGATGAGCAAGAATTAGAAGAAAAACTATCAAAATTGGATTATAATGAAATTGAAGTATTTTTACAGCCGATTGTCAGTTTAAAGACGAATGAAATTATTGGATTTGAATCATTACTAAGAATTCAAGAAAATGGTATTTATTTTAACACGCAAAAGGTAGTTAATATCGCTGAAAAAAATGGATCCATTACCATGATTGATTTAAAAGTGTTTGCTAAATCTTGTGAATATTTAAAACGGCTTCAAAAAATTAACAAAAATTATATCATTGAAGTCAATTTTTCTGTTTTAAGTTTAAACGAAGAATCAATTAAGAAGATTAAAGAAATTCTTCTTAAATATGATGTTGAAAGCAAGTATATTGTTATTGAAGCAACTGAAACGTCAAAAATATTTAGTTATAGAGATGTAGTTAAAATACTTTCTGAATTAAAAGAATTAGGATTTAACATTGCATTAGATGATTTTGGAAGTGGATATGCGTCATTAAATCATTTAGCTGAATTACCACTTACGCATTTAAAAGTCGATATCATATTAATCCAAAACTACATGAACCAAACAAATAAACAATTATTAACGGCAATTAAAGGATTAGGACAATCATTGAATTTTATCATTATAGCAGAAGGAATTGAAACAGAAGTACAGTTGAATTATTTTAAGTCCATTCAATACGATTATTACCAAGGATATTATTTTAGTAAAGCAAAACCAATTGATGAAATTATTGATTTAATCAAATCTGAAACATTAAAAATATCAGCAAATCAACAAGTGAAAGGATGATTCTATGAATGTTTTTTTAAAGAAAAATCAACCTCCTGGAGCCGCAATTTATACTGGGATTCATAATGTTCAAACTGAAATTTCTCATATCATTTATAATGACGGTATGCTAGAAACCATAACCGATTTAACCTTAATGAAAGATTGTGTTAATTGGTTTATCGTGAAAGGCTTGCAAGATACTGCTAAAATCAAGTCTTTTTGCGAACAATACAATGTAGATGCATTGGTAGTAGAAGATATTTTAAATGTGAATCAACGAAATAAACTTGAATTTTTTGATGAGTATATCTTCTGCGTATTAAGTTATGCCTATCTTCATGAAAACGAGATAAGACATGATTATTTGTCTTTGTTAGTCTTTGAAGATAAAGTGCTTACGTTTCATGAACACAATGTCAATCTTTTCGACGAAATGTATAAAAGGCTTGAAAATCATTTAGGGTCTATTCGTAAAATGAAACATGATTACTTGTTTTATGCTATTTTAGACACAGTAATTGATAACGATATTTTTGTACAAAAAGAATTATCAAATCGCACGTTTACCTTAGAAGAAGACATTATAAATTTGGAATCAACCAATCAATCTGACCTTTATAATTCAAGAAAAGAACTATTATTTTTAAAAAGTAATATCGATCCAATTTATGAAAGTTTTGTGAAAGCAGAATTTAAAAACACCAAATTGTTATCAGCTCAAATCTATAAATATTTTGATGATTTAACAGACCATTTAAGGCGAATCAACGACCAAATTACAACCGAACGAGAATTGCTTAGAAACTTACTTGATGTTCACATCAATAATGTTTCAAATAAAATGAACGCTATTATGAAGACATTAACCATCTTTAGTGCTATTTTTATTCCTTTATCTTTTTTAGCAGGCTTTTTTGGTATGAATTTTGTTGATTTTCCTGGGTTAAACAGCCCCAATGGAATTTATGTTTTTGCAGGAAGTTGTCTCGTGATAGCAGTAGGAATGATTCTCTTTTTCAAGAAAAGAAAATGGTTTTAATTTTTACTTGCATTTTAAAACTAAAAAAAGACAGAATAATGTCTTTTTTCTTTTATAAAGGATAGCCAGAATGGATGTATTATTCTTGCTATTTGAGAAAGAGTATACTATAATCTACAAGATTGGATGTGTTTCTTGTGACGATGGATAACAATGAATTACTTGGTAAATATAACGTAAAGAAATTATTAATAAAATTATCCATTCCAGCAACAATCGGAATGGTAGCTAATGCCCTATATAATTTCGTTGACACACTTTTCGTTGCGAAAGGTGCTGGGGAAATAGCCATTGGAGGATTAGCCTTAGCTTTTCCGATTCAAATGATTGTGATGGCAGTAGGATTAATGATTGGTATGGGAAGTGCTTCGGTATTTTCTCGTGCTTTTGGTAGAAATGATACAGAAAAAATGGAGCAATCCGTTAATACTGCTTTACGAATTGATTTCGTTGGAGCTTTAATTTTTTCGGTATTAGGATTTATCTTTTTAGACAAATTACTTGTCTTTTTTGGTGCAACTTCATCTAATATTGGCTATGCAAAAGATTATATGTCCATTATTTTATATGGATTAGTTCCTTTATCGCTTTCTATGGTACTTAACAACCTTACAAGAGCAGAAGGAAGAGCAAAAGTAGCGATGATTTCTATGATGATTGGAACGCTTTTAAATATCGTACTTGATCCGATTTTTATCTTTGATTTTGGGTTTGGCCTTGGAGTAAAAGGAGCAGCAATCGCTACAGTTATTTCTCAGTGTATTGCTTTTATTTACATCTTTATTCAAGCAATTTCTAAAAAATCTAATTTACATATTAACTTAAAGAAATGGTTTAAAATCGATTTTAAAACAGTAAATGAAGTTTTAATCATAGGAACTCCTACGTTCTTAAGAAATGCAACAGGTGCTTTTATTGCAATTATTATTTATAATCTAATTAATAAATATGCACAAGGAGATCCAGCAATTTATATTTCAATATATGGAGTTATTAACCGAGTTATCTATTTTATCTTTATGCCAGGCTTTGGATTGGTTCAAGGATTAGCGCCAATTGTTGGCTTTAATTTTGGAGCGAAGAATTATTTGAGATTAAAACAAGTGATTCTTTTTGCAACAAAAATGATTGCGGTTTACTTTTTTATTGGATTCGTATTTGTTCAACTTTTTGCACATACTATCTTTGTGATGTTTAGTGAATCACACAATCAATTCTTCATCACTTATGGAACAAGTTCCTTTAAAATAATTTCGATAGGTTTTATCTTGGTTGGCTTTCAAGTAGTAATTAGTGCCGTGTATCAATCGTTTGGTTATCCAATCCGTGCGACACTTGTTGCTTTATCAAGACAAATTCTTTTCTTTATTCCACTAGCATATTTATTTTCTTCTCTTTTTGGACTAGATGGAGTGTGGATTAGCTTTGCAGTTTCAGATCTACTTTCTGGACTTATTAGTATCATTTTAATGGTTTTTGAACTTAAAGCCATTCAAAAAAGAATTCTGTTTCAAACGACTGATTTTAATGCTTTGTAATATAAACTGATTATTTTAAACATCAAAATGACAATTTTTTTAGTAAAAACCGCTCTATTTATTGTATAATAATAGTGCAAAGCTTTGGAGGATTAAATGAATAAATCTAAATTACTCTATGGGATTCCTTATCTTATCTTACTTAGTGTCTTAACACTGTTTTTTTGGACGTTTCAATTAGAGCAAATTGGCTTTTTGATTTTTTTAGCTGCTATCTTCCTCATTTTTGTATTGTTTAAAAATGTTATGCCATCCATTCCTATTTTACTTAACTCTTTATTCATGATTAGTCAAACAGAATGGACATTAAATAACATTCCTTTGTATTTATATCTAACACCTATCGTTTTGATTTTGGGTATTGTGATTCACATCATTCGGTTTAAAGTTAACATATTTAAAGGCAAGATGACCTTAGGAATTGCTTTAATGTTTCTTGCGATGCTTTTATCTTCTATTAATGCCGAATTTATTAATATCAATTATATTTTTTATGGAGTAATTGGACTTGTATATGCTTTTATCTATTTCTTTTATGTTAATTCAATCAAAGGAAATCACATAGATTACTTACTTCAAATGATGATGATACTAGGAGTATTGATTTCTTTTGAAGTATTGATTTATTATATAAGAGTAGAAGATGTTCTGTATGCTTTAGAACACAAAACCATCGATCTTGGTTGGGGGATTTCTAATTTTATTGCGACCTATTTAATTATGTTTATTCCAACCACTTTTTATTTTGCTAAAACATCAAAAATTAATTTCTTCTGGATTTTCTTAGGAATTTTTGAAATACTCATGCTCTTTTTCACTCTTTCTAGAGGTGGCATTCTCGCATTCTTGCTTATTTTTATCTTAGTACTCATTTTCTTATTGAAATCGTCGAATTGGAAGTTAACTCTTTTAAATTTTGCTTTAACCATTGCGATATTAACGTTGCTATCTATCTATAATTATGATTTGTTTTCCGCAATCTATGATAGATTTATGAATTTATTATTAGATGATTCTGGAAGAATAGAAATCTATAAAGATGCTATTGCTACTTTTTTAGCACATCCATTATTTGGGGCAGGTATTTTTGCAAGGTTAGACGCTCTTGGAGATTATCGAATGTATCATAATACCATTCTACATACTATGGCCACATTTGGAGCGGTTGGATTGATTGGTTTATTGATTCAATTTTATCAAATGTTTCGAGTGTTTGTCTATCAATTAAAACCTCAAACACTTATTTTAAGTATTTCTGTTTTAGGGGCTATGGCGCATGGAATGATTGACAATGTCTACTTTATGCCACAATTTATGATTATGCTTTTTATAATCATTGCGGTCGTTGAAAATAGTAACAAGGCTTATTTAGAAACACATCAAATAGAACGGTTATCTGAAGGAGTTATTGCTTAACTACTACTTTTTATGATTCATTTTGTTTCAAGAAATGAGGAATTTTTTATGAATGCAAACAAAACAAAAAACAGATTATCGATTGCGTTTATTCTCAATTTATTATTTACCGTTTTTGAATTTGTTGGAGGTTTACTTACAAATAGTATCGCTTTATTATCAGATAGTATTCATGATTTAGGTGATTCTTTATCGATTGGACTATCAATGATTTTAGAATCAAAATCAAAGAAGAAACCAGATAAAATTTATACGTATGGATACAAAAGATATTCTTTACTTGGAGGACTTATCTCATCAGTTGTTCTGCTGATAGGATCTACCATCATTATCATTAAAGCTATACCTAGACTCATTCATCCGGAAATGATTGACGTAAATACGGTTTTATGGTTTGCGGTTATTGGTATTGTGGTAAATGGAATTGCGGCTCTTAATGCTTCCAAAGGCAAATCGATAAATGAAAAAGTCATTAGTTTGCATTTGTTTGAAGATGTTTTGGGATGGGTAGCACTTTTAATCGCAAGTATCATTATGAGCTTTAGTGATTTTTACATTTTAGATGCGATTTTATCGATTGTTTTTACTCTTTATATCTTGTTTCATGTTTTTAAGAATATGAGGCAAATTGTTTATGTGTTTTTAGAAAAAGCGCCTACAGAACCTTCGATTTCTTCCATTAAAAAAACCTTAATAGATGGAAAGATTATTTTAGATATTCATCATATCCATTATTGGAGTTTAGAAGGAGAAATTCCTTTACTGACACTCCACGCTGTAATTAAACAAGATACTTCAAAAGAAGAACTAATGAAAGCACAAGAGAAAATGCATCAACTACTTGAAGAATTAAAAATCTTGCATGCGACGATTGAAATTGAATTTGAGAATTCCAAATGTCATGGTAAGGATTGTGAAGATTTAGAAACAGCGCAAAGTTTCAACCATCATCATCACTAAAAAAAAGACTCTTCTACATTGAATGTAGAGGAGTCTTTTCTAAAAAAGGATAGATTTATAAGTTCGAATTATCTAATGTATCGTCATCTGTATCATCATCATCGTCATCATTGTTAGAGTTTCCATTGTTTTCTCCGTAATAATGTCCGTGATGTTGTTGGTACTCATGCATGTATTGATCGCCATCATCTTGAACTTGGTAAGAATAGATTACTTCGCCAGTTACTTCATCAATTGTTGCGATTAATTTGATTTGGCCAGATTCTTCCGTTCCATCTGCAGTTACTAATTCATAACGAATTTTAATATAAGTAACGCCATCTTCTGTTTCTTCTTTGTATTCAAATGAGGCAGAAGCTAAACCTTCAACGATTTCAAGTTTTACTTTTAATTCATTATCTTCGTTTGAAATTTTAACTTTGCTTTCAGAAGTAACAATACCATCTTGAACAACTTCAAAGAAAAATTTGCTTTCTTCGCCATCGTTTTCAGTTTTGTATTCTACTTTAACATAATTATCTTGATCGATATAAGAACGAAGTCTTAATACTTCTTCATCATCTTCAACGATTTGTTTTCCTTCAACATTGTAAACAAGATCGCCATCTACTAAGATTCCAGTAATAAGATATTTAACTGAATCATCTTCGTCATCTTCAAAACAGAAATTATGTTCATTGTCTTGATCTTGCATCATGTCTTGATCCATAGAAAGTGGATCGGTAATTGTAGTCTCTGTGTCTGTAGTTGTTACTTCAGGTTCTTCCGTTGTAACAGTAGTAGTTGTAGTATCGTCTATGACAACATCGGTTGCATAACTTTCTTCATTGTAGTAAAGAATATAAGTATGAGGATTTCCAAGTAAATCAACAGAAGTATAAGTCATCATATATTCCCATTCTGGTAAATCCGAGACAGCTTGAGTAACGGTTAACCCGTTGTCGCTTCCTAAGAATTGTTCCACCATTGCTAAGTAACGATTGATTTCATCGATTTCAGTACTTACAATTGGTTCCTCCACGATTGGAGTTTCAGTTGTGTCTTCAAGTACAACAAGGCCTACTGGTAAAGCTGTAGCTTGAACAGTACTTAATTCAATAAGGCTAGATGCGGAAACAGCTTGTAATGCAAATACTTGATTATCTGTTTCTAAAACTACTTCTTCAATAATTGGAGCACTTGTACAAGCAAATACACCAAGTCCCATCGCAAATACGAAAAGGGTTGCTAATAATTTTTTCATAAAATTTCCTCCTAAATATATTTATCTATTTCATATACGTAAAAATATGCTTTTTTATTGGAAAAAAAAGTTAATACTTTAAAAAGTATAACTTTTTCTTTAAATAACATTCAAATTTTTGATCGAAGTTATTAAATAATCTTCGTTGTAACAATTTTTACCACAATTATCACTTCGTCCTGGACATTGTGATGTAGTAGTATTTGTATCGTTTGAATCATCAGAATCATCATCGGTAGTAAAATCATCATCATTTGCTTGAGTATTTCCTTTGTCTTGTCGATTACAAATAATTTCATCGGTATCTTCATTTTCGGTAATCGTATAGCGATATTGATACATTCCAGAGACTTGATTCATTTCAACAGATACATCGATTTGACCAACTAATGAGGTTTCGTTGTTTAAGATATAATTTACACTGAATCCAGAATTTGCTGCTCCATTGTCAGCTTTTTCAATATTCATTTGGCAGTTTTCGTTTTGAAAACGAGTATTAATTTTTGCTTTAATGGAAGTATTTGTTAAGTCTAAAGAAATTTCGCTTTCGTTAATTAAACTTGCATTCTCATATATTTTATATAAAAACTTTTGTCCGGTAGTGTCGGTAATGTCTTGTACGATAACATAATTGTTTTCATCGATTGAAGCTTGGAATTGTGATTGAATTACTTCACCTGAGTTACTTAATTCGCCATGAATGGTATAGGTTATTTCGTTATGAATCATAATTCCGTCTATTAGTTCTAAATCTCCGTCTTGAGTGGTGTTATAGTATAGTTGAAATTGAACTAAATTTCCGAGTAAATCCATACTTTTAAATGAAATTTGAGTTTGATAAGCATCATCTTCAGACAGTTTGCTTTGATAAAGAAGAGTTTCTTTGTTACCAATCACAACTTCCATCATGTTTAAGTACTTATTAATGATATCAATTTCTGACTCAATGACAGATGTCGTCTCAATTCCTCCAAGAAGTAAAATAGAAGGAGTATCACTGGTCATAGATAAACTAAGTGGTGTTGTAAAAGATTCAGAAAGTAAGGAGGTAGCTGATACTGCTTGAAATCCAATTATTTCCGTTTCATTTTCAAGCGCTGCCTCATAAGGAGATACTGGATTCGATAATGAATTAAAAATAAGGACAGAAGAAACTAGTATAAATAAGAAAGAAAAAGAATAAGTTAAGACTCTTCGAAGAGAGGTGAAAGGTTTAGCGTTTTCTTCTTGAAAAGCTGGAATAATCTCAATCGAAGATAAATCAATCTTGTTTAAAATTTCTGGCATTTCTTTTAATGCTGTTTCTCGAATCAACATTTTTATTTGTCTTGTTTTCATGATTACTCCTTTCTAACGGTGTCTTTTAGTTTTTTTATACCTTTATTATAGATCCATAAGACAGTGCCTAATGGTTTGTCTAGTGTCTTTGCAATATCTTTAAACTTAGTATTTGAAACGATTCTTAATAAAACAACTTGTCTTTCTTCATCATCAAGAGGTTTCAGTAATTCATTTACTTCATGAGGAGATGAATCATTTTCTAAAGAAGCCGCTTTGTCAAAAATATAAGATTGTTCTTGCGGATCATAGGCAGTTACATTATGATTTTTGCGATAAAAATCAATTGCTATGTTTTTTGCGATTTGCAAAAGCCAAGCGTTAAAATTACGACCTATTTGGTAAGAATTAATATTTTTAAGCATTTTGATATATGTTTCTTGCATCAAATCTTCGGTTTCGCTTTTATCTTTTACAATCGAGATAATTATCGAGAACACGCCTCTTTTTGTATGCTCATAAACAAGCTCAAATGCCTTATCGTCCTTTAGTTTTAGTAATTCGATATAGTCATCGAAGTTTATATACATTCCCGTTCACCACCTTGATGATAATTATACCATATCAAGTTATATTGTGAACTCAATTCACTAAAAGAATTTTCTTACCTAATATACGTTATTGTGTACGTTTTTATTGGTATGTTTTAATTTTATTGTTTGATTGCGTTTACAAAGAGGAGAATTTATAATATAATCTTGACATAATGAATATGGGTGAAATTGATGGAAAAAGTAAAAAAATACCGAATTTGGGAATTAGATTTTTTAAGAGGGTTAGCCATTTTATTAATGGTGTTTGATCATTTAATGTTCGATTTAAAAAGTTTACCAAATTGGTTTAGTAATTTTTACTCCGTTGGAAGTCCTTTTATGGAATGGTTATATGATTTTGCCTCTTTGTATTGGGAATCTGCTCTTAGGGCATATGGGCATATTGTGTTCGTAGCGATTTTTTTACTGGTCTCAGGTATCAGTTTTAATTTCAGCCGTTCCAATTTAAAACGAGGATTAAAATTTTTAGCTGTAGCCATTATAATATCTGTTATTACTATGACAACCGAAGTCGTTTCAGGATTGCAAATAGGTATTCTATTTGGAATCATTCACTTATTTGCGGTTGGAACACTTCTTACTTATTTGTTTCGTAAAATTTGGAATAATGATGTATTTATCTTAGCCCTTGGTCTCATTATTATTGGAATTGGATTTTATATTGAGTGGTGGAAAGTTTCTTATTATGAAACCATTACTTTTTCCAGATTTTTTGAAATTATCATAGGTTTAAAAGGATACGGTGCAGACTATTTTGGAATCATCCCTTACACTGGCGTAATAATGGTTGGTACCGTACTTGGAAATTTATTCTATTCGAAAAGAGTCTCGCTACTTCCAGGTCTTGATAAAAAATGGAACCGTCCTTTTGTCTTTGCTGGACAAAAATCTTTAATTATATTTGTAACACATCAACTTGTTATTTTAACTTTAGTATATCTTTTGGGGTATCTTTTAGGTTATAGACTATAAATTAGGAGGAATGATTTAATGAATACAAATTTATCATTATACGATGCAATCAAAGACACCAACGCAAGAATTCCACAAAATAATGCATTATTATTTATGGACAAATTCATTACGTACGAAGCATTAATTAAGCGAATTAATCAAGTAAGTGAATCTCTATTAAAGCTTAAGATTACTTCAAAAGATGTCGTAACAATGGCAATGCCTAATATATTTGAGGCTATTTATGCATTCTATGCAGTAAACAAAATAGGAGCAATTTGCCATATGGTCCATCCATTTACGCCTCCCAACCAAATGAGAAGGTTTATGGAAAAAACAGGAAGTAAGACGCTTATTGTTGTGGATACATTTTACGATCATTATAAAGAGTTGTTAGCTGATTCATCCATCACAATGATTCTTGCAAATCCTACATCAGAATTTGGAATGATTAAAAAAATTGGATACAAATTAATTAACGCAAAAAAATTAAAAGGAATCGTATACTCAGATAAAGTTCTTTCTTTTAATGCATTGTTAAAGGAATCTTCCATTACAAGAAATGATGAAATTGACCCAAAAAGAACCGCTGTATATCTACACAGTGGTGGAACATTAGGTGAACCAAAAACAATTGAATTGTCAAGTTTTGCCATTAATAGTTTAGCAGCTAAAACTTCATTTATTTTAGGTGAAAGTCAGTTTTCAAATAAATACATGCTTGCAGTTTTACCGATGTTTCATGGGTTTGGATTATGTATGGGCGTTCATGCAATGCTTTGTAATGGCGGAATTAACACATTAATGCCAAAATTTGATGCGCTTCAAGCAATTAAATTGCTTAAGAAAAATCAAATTAATTATGTTATTGGAGTTCCTTCTTTATTTGAAAACTTATTAAGCAAACCTGAAATCAGAGGGACACATCTACAAAATCTTCACCAAGCATTTGTGGGGGGAGATTATGTTGCTTTGGATTTAAAAAACAGATTTGATCGTTTGATGAAAGAATTTGGATCAAAAGCAAGATTGTTAGAAGGATATGGGTTAACAGAAGTTGTTACTGTTTGTTCGGTTAACACGTTAAAAGAACATGTACAAACAAGTGTTGGAAAACCTCTTCCAGGAATTGATATGAAAATTGTCGATGTAGAGACAAGAGCAATACTTGAAACCAATGTGCCAGGAGAAATTATTGTAGCTGGTGATACGATGATGAATGGATATTTAGAAGATGATGAAACGAACGCTTCAACCTTCTTAATAGATGATAAATCCAAAAAATGGATTCTAACAGGAGATTTTGGTTTTTTAGATTCAGAAGGCTATGTTCATTTTAAACAAAGATTAAAACGAATAATTAAAGTTTCTGGAATCCCAGTTTTACCTGCAGAAATCGAAAATTTATTGATGAATTTTAAAGAAATTAAAGAAGTTGCCGCAGTAGGCGTTCCTGATATCGAAAAAGGATTTATGATTAAATTATTTGTCGTTACAGATAATTCCGTTTCAACTGCTATTTTAAATGAAAAAATACATAAAGCAATCAAATCAGAATTATCGATGTATGCTATTCCCAAAGAAATCGTGTATTTAGATTCTTTGCCCAAAACAATTATTGGAAAGATTGATACGAGAAAATTAGAAACGATGTAAAAAAAACGACCATAAATGGTCGTTTTTATTTCATGCAGTATTTTTGTTTAGAATAAACGGTTGTTTACATCGCGGAAGTAGAAGACGATTAATTGTACAATGATTTCTTGAATTTTCTTAGCATCATTTACATTGTCTCTAAATACGACAAACAGCGCTTGAATAAAGCTTGAAGCTACTACTTTTAAGAAATAATCATTAAACTTACCTGGGTAGTATTCTTTGATTTTGTTGATGACCAAAGATTCTAATTGATTTTTTACTTGATGGTAATGAGTTCCACTTGAGTTAAAAATCATGATGAAAATTTCTTTTGTGTAAGGGCGAAGCACATTCATGACGTATGTCACGATTTGATTGGCTTCTTTTGGTGTTTCAATGTGTGTAATGTGTAACTTTTGGTCAAATGATTCGAGATCGTCAATTGCTTGTTGCGCAGGTAAAAGGATTGCATTAAATAGTGCTTCCTTATTCTCAAAATAACGGTAAATATTTCCTACAGTAATATTCGCGCTATCTGCAATTCTACGCATATTGGCACTTTGAAAACCGCGTTCAAAGAATTCCGCAATTGCGCCTTCGACGATCGCATTCTTGACTGATTCTTTTAGAACTTGCATAATATTCCTCCCTTGGATACGAGTATCCTTTTTTCTAGAAATTACCCGCATACTTAAATTCTTAAGGTCAACAGATAATTTATACATTCATTATATACGATTGATAAAAAAAAGGCAATACCTTTGCTTGAATTAACACAATATTTAGTTTTTATAACAAATAAAGCCAAAAATTTAACTAAAAAGTAACTGATAAATATTAGAAATATACTGTTTGATTTTTGGTTTTCCCTATTGTTTACTAATTAAATATTTATATCGAAAATCATTTAAGATAAACTGATTAGTTTATTGACATAAATATACATACGTTATATAATTTTTATATATTCGAAAAAGAGGTGAATCAAATGAAAAAGTTTTTTGGAAATGTAGTGATTCTATTATCTCTATTGCTTGTTTCTGCCGTCGCTATACCTTGGAATAACATCCATCAATGGTGGGGATTAACCTTTCCATTAATGAGCGACAACGAAATTTATGTCAAAGCAGGAATTGGCGGTCTGTTATTTATATTAAGTTTAATTTTCTTATTTATCGGTAATCATGAATATAAAGAGTATGGACATGTAAAACGTTCTACAGCCAATGCCGCGTTTTTCCCAATGTATATGTATTCCATTGGAGCACTTGTTTATCTAACAGCTTTAACATACTTTATTTACAAAGATAGTGGTTCTGGTTACGATTTCGTCTTTTTGCTAGGTTTATTAGCAACTACCGTTAATCTAATCGGATTTGGTCACATTATTGCTTCTGGATTCAAATCAAGAAGTAATCTCGTTCGAATCATCATTTTTGTTTTTTTAGTAGAATTAATGGCCGGAGTCATTTATGTAAGTCGTTTTATTAGGGTTTACAAAATTACAAACGCTGCTTATGGAGACCTTTACACTTATAATCATATTTTAATTGGGGCAGTTGCGATAGGACTTTACATTGTTCATGCAATTGTAATGACAATTCTTAAGAAAAAACATCAAGAAGAAACAGAGCTTGAATCTGAAATTGATGAAGTAAGACAAGAAGCACCTGTTTCTAAAAAACATGATCAAAAAGAAAAAGAACATGTAGTTGAAAAAACTAAAAATTCAACGAAAACGATTATGGTTTCTAAAGAACAAACCATTGTCAGTGGTGGTCAAAATTTAGATCCAACGAATATGCTTTATGAAGACATTAACGTTGATCCAGAATTTTCAAAGACTAGCAATCAAGACAAACAAGTTAGTTCGATAGAATACTATATTGAAAAACCTAAAATGTTTAAACCATTAGATCCTACATTTGATAAATTGGTTGAATATGTTAGAGAATTGCCTCAAGTAGTTACAAAACTAAGTGATGAAAAAATAACTTTTTATGTTGATCGAAAACCATTTTTAGTTTTGATGAACTATGGAAATTATTATCGTATGGCCTTTAAATATGAATTAGAAAAAGGAATCAGATTAATTATTAAATATCCTACCATTTCAAAAAACAAAGGCACCAAGGAAGAACTATGGTTTAAAGCCAATAATTATGGGGACTTACCTAAAGAAGTGGTTTATCAAATTGTCAAGACTTCATATGACAATGTTAACGCTTAAAAAGCATCCTTTTTGGTTGCTTTTTTCTTTAATTAATTTTAGTAAATCAATTGATTGCGTATGCTTTCTATGATAATATAAAAATGAGGTGATTGAAATGAAAATTCAAGAGGTTGAAGTTCTTAAACAGGCTTTAAATGACAAGAAAATAACATTAACAGAAGAAGAGTTCAAATCTTTGTGTGACGAATTTGATAGACTTTATATCTATGAATCCACAAGCTTTGATAATGGAGATTTTTCTTTTGAAGATGTATGTTTCTTGTTAGAAGATCATTCAAGAATATTCCCTGATAAAAGCGAACACATGAGAAATGCAATTATTAACAATTACCACGCGATTCAAATGGTACATAAATTAGTCAAAAATAATACAGCAATTACAGAAAACATTGTAAAAGATTTGCATCAAATTCTTGTGGATGATATGATTCCAGGAGGAGTGTATCGAACAAGAGACTTATTCATTCTTGGGGCGAAACATGTTCCGCCAACTTATCTAAAGATTTTCAAAAAAATGAACGATTACTTTCAAGAACTTGAAAATCCTGAATTAAAAGGTTTAACAAAAGCAGCTTATGCTCATTTACAAATTTTAAAAATCTATCCTTTTATGGATGCAAATGGTCGTCTTGCTAGATTGCTTTTGAATTATCAATTGGAACTAGAAGGATACCTTCCTCTTTCCATTACAAAAGGCGAACGAGATGAGTATTTCAGAACAATTGATGAATACAAGATAAACAAAGATATTGTTCCATTCACTGAATTTATTGCTAAATTAGAAGCCAAAAGAATACAAGAATTTTTAAACAGAGAGTAAATTTTTACTCTCTTTTTTCTTGGATTATGATACAATATTGTTGAGGTGAATCTATGAAATATGTTAATTATCCGTTAGATGAAGTAAGAAGATTATCATTTTATTTAGCAACAGAAGAATTTTTAGCAAAACACTATCCAAATGATGAGTATTTTTTTATGTGGCAAGTAAATCCTACGGTTATTTTTGGTAGAAATCAATTAATTGAAAACGAAGTAAATTTGGATTATGTAAAAGCGAATAATATTGAATTTTACAGAAGAAAATCAGGCGGAGGATGTGTATACGCCGATTTTTCGAATATTATGTTTTCGTTTATTACTCCAAACTTCAATAAAGATTTTGTTTTTGATAAGTATTTAGGAAAAGTAGTAGATGTATTAAAGAACCTTGGATTAAACGCATATTTTTCAGGAAGAAATGATATTTTAATTGATTCTTTAAAAGTGTCTGGCAATGCTTTTTACAAAGTAAACGACAAATCGATTGTACATGGAACAATGCTTTATGACACCGATTTATCTGTAATGGTGAAAGCCATAACTCCTGATAATGAAAAATTAATTTCCAAAGGTATTGATTCTGTTAGAAAAAGAGTTACCAATTTAAAAGAACATTTTGATTTGGACATTGAGACGTTTAAATCGGCTATGAGAAAACAACTTTGTGATACTGAAATGACTCTTTCAACGAAAGATATGATTCAAATTGAAAAAATAGAAAAATCTTATTTAAATCCAGATTTTATTTACGGAAAAAACCCGAATTATTCCATTATTAAAAAAGGAAAAGTTCCTGCAGGAATGATTGAAATTTCCCTTGAACTCAAAAACAATATCGTAAAAAAAATGAACATGTTAGGCGATTATTTTTTAGTAAGTGATCCAGATTTATTTATCAAAAACTTTATCAATATTCCGTTTACAAAGTCAGATTTTTCGAAGGTTTTAGATGAATTTGATATAAGCGAATACATTTACAATTTATCAAAAACTGAATTTTTAGATTTATTATTCTAAAGGAACTTTCTTGTGATATAATATTTTATTAGAGGTGAAGATTATGTCAGAATGGAACAAAACATGTCTTTATGATTTTCATGAAGAATTGAAAGCTAAAATGGAACCTTTTGCAGGTTTTTTAATGCCAATTGTTTATGAAGGGATTCAACAAGAACATTTAGCGGTAAGACATGACGTAGGAATGTTTGATGTTTCACATATGGGAGAAATAATTGTAAGTGGAAAAGACGCTATCGCCTTTGTCGAATACATTTTTTCAAATGAAATTACTTCCAAACCATATGGAAAAGTAGTTTATGGATTAATGCTTTATGAAAACGGAACAATTGTGGATGATTTACTTGTCTATAAAGTAAACAAAGAAGAATGTTTTCTAGTAGTAAATGCAAGTAATGTTGCAAAAGATTATGCTTGGATTGTCGAACAGACCTCCTCGTTTGAAGTGCTTATCAAAAATGTATCAGATGAGTTTTCTCAAATTGCCTTACAAGGGCCAAATGCAGAAACAAAAGCTTTAGAAGTTTTAGGACTTGATTTAAGTTTTTTAGAGTTTTATACGTTTCAATCAACTATTTACCAAGGATTTCCTTTAATTGTATCAAGAACTGGGTATACAGGTGAAGATGGATTTGAATTTTACGGAAATCACGATGTTTGCAAAATCATTTGGCAAAAATTGTTTGAACATGGCGTTGTTCCTTGTGGTCTTGGAGCGAGAGACACTCTTCGCTTTGAAGCTGCACTTCCATTATACGGTCATGAAATTTCAGACCAAATCACTCCACTTGAAGCAGGACTTAAAATGTTTGTCAAACTAGAAAAACCAAATTTTATTGGAAAAAAAGCATTAGAACTTCAACTTCTTCAAGGGTTAAAAAGAAGAGTCGTCGGATTAGAACTATCTGAAATGTCGATTCCAAGGCAAGGATATTTGATTTTTAAAGATGACATACAAATTGGAGTTGTAACAACAGGTTATTTATCCATTAGTTTAAATAAACCAATTGCTATGGCATTAATTGATATAGAGTACTCAAAAATCGGAACGGAAGTTTTCGTACAAATTCGCAAAAAATTAATTAAAGGAATTATTAGAGATAAAAAATTCTTAAAGAAAAACTATAAACCAAAAGGAGAAAATGTATGAGTAAAATAGTAGAAGGACTTTATTATACAAAAAGTCATGAATGGGTCAAAGTCGTAGATAAAAATATCGTTTTAATTGGAATTACTGATTTTGCACAAGCTCAACTTGGAAATGTTGTATTTGTGGATTTACCAGAAGTAGGATCTAAATTAGTAAAAGAAGAAGAATTTGGAGCAGTAGAATCTGTAAAAGCTGCATCCGATTTAATTGGCCCAGTATCAGGAGTTGTTCTTGAAGTAAACGATGATTTAATCGGAGAACCTGAAAAAATCAATGAAGATGCATTTGATGCATGGATGTTAAAAATTGAATTATCCAATCCAAATGAAATCAATGAATTATTAAGTAGTAGCGAATACCTTGCCATAAGTAAGTAGGTGAGATCGTGTTTAAATACTTTCCACATACAATAGAAGATATTGAGGAAATGAAAAATTTCCTTAAAATCAATAAAATTGATGATTTATTTCAAGACGTCCCAAAAGAAGTCTTGTTTCAAAAAGAATACAATATTCCTTCGCACTTATCCGAATCAGAATTGCGACGTTATTTTGAAAAGATAGCAAGTAAAAACAAAGAACTCATTCTTTTTACTGGACTTGGGTTTTATGATCATTATGAACCAGCCGTCATTAATTCTCTTCTTTCAAGACAAGAATTTTTAACAGCTTATACCCCATATCAACCAGAAATATCGCAAGGAACCTTGCAATACATTTTCGAATACCAATCCATGATTCAAACATTAACAGGAATGGATGTTTCCAATGCATCGATGTATGACGGAACGACCTCAACTGCAGAAGCTTGTTTTATGGCAGAATCAATTACCAAACGAAAAACAATATTAATATCTGGTACGGTTCATCCTTCAGTGATTGATGTTGTAAGAACATATGCTAAATTTAAAGGATTAACTGTAGAAATTATTAACGAAAAATCAGGAATTACCGATTTATCTCATTTACAACAATTGCTTGGAAGTCACGTTGCAGGAGTAGTCGTCCAAAAACCTAATTTTTTTGGAATCATTGAATCATTTGAAGAAGTTAGTAAAGCCGTACATGAACATGGGGCTATTTTAATCGAAAACGCAGATATTTCTACCTTATCAGTATTAAAGACCCCAAGACTTGATGGAGCAGACATTGCAGTAGGAGATTGCCAAAGCCTTGGAATGAATGTTGCTTATGGTGGACCTACTTTAGGATATTTAGCTACACTGAAACCTTATGTCAGAAAAATGCCAGGTCGAATTTGTGGATATAGCCTTGATGAGGAAGGCAGAAGAGCCTTTGTATTAACTCTTCAAGCTAGAGAACAACATATAAGAAGAGAAAAAGCCAATTCTAATATTTGTTCTAATCAATCCTTAATGGCATTATATGCAACAATTTATTTGGCTTTACTAGGACCAATTGGTCTTAAAAAAGCCAATTTACTATCGTATCAAGGAGCACATTATTTATACGATGAATTGATTAAAACTGGTAAATTTAAACCATATTTCAATCAACCTTTTTTCAAAGAATTTGTTTTAGAAACGCTGATTCCTTATGATATGTTACAAAAAGCGTGTATCGATAATGGCTTTTTAGCAGGCATAAGTTTATCGAATTATGATGAAAAATATCAAAATTTAGTAACCTTTGCGGTCACTGAAAAAAGACAAAAATCAGAAATAGATGAACTAGTATCTTTAGTAGGAGGTTTATCATGGTAGAATACGATAAACTGATCTTTGAATTATCTAAAGAAGGTAGAATAGGATATTCACTTCCCAATTCTTTTGCTAGTACATATCAATTTTTAGATTTAAACCAAGACTTACTCAGAACAGACTCTTTGCTTTTACCTGAAGTATCTGAACTTGATGTCGTAAGACATTATACAAATATTTCAAGAAAGAATTTTGGAGTAGAAACTGGTTTTTATCCTTTAGGATCTTGTACAATGAAATACAATCCTAAAATCAATGATGAAATCGCTTCAATCCAAATCTTTAATCGACTTCATCCATCACAACCAATGTCAACGGTTCAAGGTGTTTTAGAAATTTATGATCATCTTCAAGAGATGTTATCTGAAATTTCAGGTATGCACTCGTTTAGTTTGAATCCTTATGCGGGAGCACATGGAGAATTAACCGGACTTATGATTATGAAAGCCTATCACGAATCAAGAGGGGATTATAGTCGTAAAAAAGTGATTGTTCCTGATTCGGCTCATGGAACCAATCCTGCATCGACCATCGTTGCTGGAATGGAAGTCGTTGAGATCAAATCGAATTCATTAGGTCGAATTGATTTAGAAGCACTAAAACAAGTTTTATCGAATGAAATCGCCGGAATGATGCTTACCAATCCGAATACCCTTGGAATTTTTGAAAATGACATTATTGAAATTACTAAATTAGTTCATGAAGCGGGTGGATTAATGTATTACGATGGAGCTAATCTAAATGCATTACTTGGAAAAGTAAGACCTGGAGATATGGGATTTGACATCATGCATATTAATTTACACAAAACGTTCTCTACTCCTCATGGAGGTGGAGGCCCAGGATCTGGTCCAGTTGGAGTTTGTAAAAAATTAAGTTCCTTCTTACCAAATCCAAAAGTGAAAAAGGAATCGAATTATTACTACATAGAAAATGAAAAAGACTCTATAGGTCAAATATCTTCTTTCTTTGGAAATTTTAAAGTATGGTTAAGAGCGTATGCTTATATTTTGTCTTTAGGGAAAGAGTATTTAAATTTAGTTGGAGATTTTTCTACACTAAATGCTAATTATATTAAAGAATCCTTAAAAGAGGATTATAACTTGCCCATTGAAGGACCTTGTATGCATGAATGTGTTTTTGATGGATTAAAGGATCAATCGACAGGAGTTAGAACATTAGACGTTGCTAAAAGATTATTAGATTATAATTTTCATGCACCAACGATCTATTTCCCACTTTTGTTTCATCAATCCATTATGATTGAACCAACTGAAACAGAGTCCAAACAAACAATGGATGAGTTTATAAATGTTATGAAAAAAATTGCAAAAGAAGCAAAAGATGATCCTGATTTAGTGAAAAAAGCTCCTCATAATACACCGATTAAACGGATTGATGAGGTCTTTGCTGCTAAAAAAATGATTCTAACCTACAAAGACTACTTAGAACAAAATCTTTAGTAAGGGGGAATACTAATGAATATATTTAATTTATTTGGAGTTATTGATGTTGTCATTGTCATCGTCGTCATTTTATTTGCTGTTATTGGTTGGAAAAAAGGGTTTTTATTAAAAATTGTGGAGATGGCTTCGGGTATTTTTGGCCTTATAGCCTCCATCATTCTTGCTAGACCTTTTTCAACGGTGTTAAACAAATGGGTTGGGGAGTCTATTGGATTAAAAATCAATGAGTATTTATTGTCAAGATCGGATTTGTTTTCCGATGGATTAGCATCGACTGAAGTGAATTTTAGAGCGGCTTTAGAAGGTATGAGTTTGCCTCAATTTATGATTGATTGGATTGTGGACCCATTGGATTTTGCCAACATGACTACGTCCATTATTGATACCATTCAACCTATTATTTTGTCGCTTGTATTACTGGTTCTTTCGTTTATTGTCTTATTTTTCGGATCGATGATTGTGTTCTTTATTTTAAAGATTTTAGCAAAAATGGTTACTTCCATTCCTGTTATCAAGCAAGTTGATAAAATATTTGGTGTGCTATTTGGGTTAGTTAAAATTGGTGCTTTGATTTTTATCTTATTATTCATATTAGCATTATTGATTACCATTCCAGCAATTAATAATCTAATCGGAGAGTTCTTAGCCGTCGATATGCAGCTTGGAACAGAACAGTTTCGTTTATCGAAATGGCTCTATGATAATAATCTTTTGAAGCAAATAATTGATGTATTTATTTAAAATTTATTAATCTATTGAGAAAAACTGATTTGTAATTCAGTTTTTCTTTTTTTAATTGACAAAGGAGTTATTTTCCTATATACTCACCAAGTAAATCAAATTGAGAATACATGCTTTTATAAAAAAATAAAGCAGAAACGATTTTGATTTTATGAGGAGTTATGATGACAGATAAAGACATAAATGGATTAATAGATCATTTAAATAAAAATATCAGTTGCACATCCTCTTCAAAAGAGATGATAAAAAGTATTTTAAATACATTGTATAAAAAATATCAATTTAATAATGTTTCATGGGTAATGTATGATGATGAAAAAATTATTGATTATCTGAATGCAGTAGATTACGTGAATCCATTTTCTATCGTTGATGAAATTAGATATTTTGAAAGAAATCAAGATGTCGAATATAAAAAAGTTCTAATCGACACCAATATTATCTATTTATTTCGAATTAGTGCTAGAAGCATCCTAATTTTAAATTCTTCAACAGATCAAGACGAAAAAATACTTTATGAACCATTTATCGCTATAATTACTTCATTGTTTTTAGATTGTGATCTTGTTGCTTCTAAAAATTAAAAAGATGTGTTTGAAAGACAAGTTCTTTTAAAGCACATTCGTTGTGTTTTTCTTCTTAATATACTATAGTTATAATGTATTATTAATAGTTTTATAGGAGGAATGATTATGGATTTTTATGAAGCGTTATCAAATAGAAGAAGCATCTATCAATTATCGAATCAATCAATAGTAAGTGACGAGAAAATCGTCAAACTCATAGAAGCTTGTTTACAATATACCCCATCTGCATTTCATTCACAAAGCCAAAGAGTAGTAGTGTTATTTGATCAATCTCATGCTGATTTATGGGATATTACTTTAAAGTCTTTAAAAAACATCGTTTTAGCATCAGATTTCTCAGCTACAGAAAGTAAAATGAAGGGTTTTAAAAATGCTCATGGGACGATTCTTTTCTTTGACGATCAAGAAACTACACTTGGTTTGATGAAAAAGTTTCCTTTATACGAAAACAATTTTAAACTTTGGTATCAACAACAAAACGGAATGCTTCAAGAAAACGTATGGGTTGCTCTGTCTTTAGAAGGACTTGGCGCATCCTTACAACATTACAATGAATTAATTGAAGAAGAAGTAAAACAAGTATTTCATCTTCCAATTCATTGGCAAATGATTGCTCAAATGCCTTTTGGAGATATTTTAGTTAAACCAGAAGAAAAACCAAACATGCCGTTAAATCAGAGATTAATCGTCTTAAAATAAGAAAAGAGCGCTAAAGTTACCTTTAGCGCTCTTTTTAATAGTTGATAATTGCTTCTTTTAATGCTTCAATTAATTGTTCTTGTTTTACTTTCTTTACTTTAATACCATCAATATAGAGTATTGCTTCTTTTAATCCACCTGCAATGGCGATATTAGCCTCTCTTGCTTCTCCTGGTCCATTTACTGCACAACCCATAATCGCAACGGTTATCTCTTTGTTGATCGTTGTCAGGAATGCTTCAATTTCATTTGCGATAGGAATCATATCATATTGAATTCTTCCACAAGTAGGACAACTAATTAATTTTGGCTTTCGATATAAATTGAAATTAGATAAGATTTCTTTTGCGACTTTAATCTCTTCTTCAGGAGAGGCCGTTAGTGAGACACGAATGGTAGAACCAATGCCTTCACTTAATAATATTCCAAGACCAACGGAAGAACGAATGGTTCCAGAAAAAATGGTGCCCGCTTCCGTGATTCCAAGATGAAGAGGATAAGGAAATATTTGAGAGGCCATACGATTTGCTTGAATCGTATCTTCCATGTTTGTTGATTTTAAAGATAGTACGATATCAAAAAAACCTAATCTTTCGAGAAGTGAAATGTGGTATTTTGCTGATTCAATCATCGCTTCAGGAGAAGCAGACCCATATTTATCTAAAATATGTTTTTCAATGGAACCTGAGTTTATACCGATGCGAATAGGAATGTTTTTTTGAAGGCATTTATCAACAACCAGTTTTACGAGTTCATCACTGCCGATGTTCCCTGGATTAATTCTGATTTTATCGATTCCTTGGTTAACTGCTTCAATGGCTAACAAATAATTATAATGAATATCTGCAACAAGTGGAATATGCGTAAAACGCTTAATAAACCCAATGGCTTTTGCATCTTCTAAATCAAGAATGGCTAAACGAACCATTTCACAGCCAACGCTTTCTAAAGCTTGGATTTGTTTAATGGTTGAGGCGGTATCTTTTGTTAACGTAGTTGTCATGCTTTGAATGATGACTTGATTTGATCCTCCTATTGAAAGAGCACCAACACTTATTTTTTTTACTTCATGCCTTTTATACATTTGCTTCACCTACGTCTATTATACTCTATCAAAAAAAGAATTGAATATCTTTTTTGAATTTATAATAATTCAAAATAAAACATTTATCGTTTCAATTTGGTTTGTGATATTTAAAATCAAACATAATTATGATAAACTACGAGTAAGAAAAAGATATCAATTAGTAATTGAAGACGTTTAATATAAAAGAAAATAAAAAAAGGAGTATACTATGATACATACTTTAAAAAAAATAGCCATGATTTTAAACGCAGAATGTGTTACTTGGGGACTTGGAGGATCGACTCTTTTATATCACTATGGGTTAGTTGAAAAGCCACGTGATTTAGATATTATCATTGAAACAAAGTCCGTAAAGCAAGTAGAAAGATTGCTCTTACTTATTGGGTATAAAATGACTCCTCTTAGAAACGATGTTTATTCTACAGAAGTATTTATGGAGTTTGTAGTCGATGATGTCGATGTAGATATCATGGCAGGCTTTTCAATTTCCAAAGGGGCATTTACATATGTGTATGATTTTAATGCTTCCTCTGTTTCGAATTATATGGTAATTGAAAATGAAGATGTTCCTTTAACTTCGTTAGAAGATTGGTATATTCTCTATCAAATGATGCCAGATCGTAGCGATAAAGTACAATTAATTGAAAAGTACTTCCTTGAAAACGGAATTGAACATTTGCATTATTTATATGAAGCTTTGTTAAAACCTTTGCCAATGGAGATTAAAGAATCGGTTTTACAATTGATTAAAAAAGCAAAATAGGATGAATTTTCATCCTATTTTTTTTAGATATCTAAAAAGTCATATTTTAACTCTAGTTTTCTAAAAATTGTTACAATTAGAAAACTAAAAATCAAATAAAAGATGGCAGCTAGTATAAAAGGTGAAATCGTAAAATCTCTTGAAACAATTTCTTTTACATTTCTTAAAAGATCAGATAAGGCAATCACGCTTACTAAAGCAGTATCCTTTATCAATGTAATGACTTCATTGGTAATGGAAGGAATTTCTTTTCGAATCGCTTGTGGTAAAATAATAAAACGATATAATTGGAAATTACTTGCACCTTCAACCCGAGAAGCTTCAAATTGCTCTTTTGAGATGCTTTCAATTCCTGCTCGAACAATTTCTGTAAAATAAGCAGAATAATTGAGAATAAATCCAATGTATGCCACCATCATTCTATCTACACTAATGCCTAATGCGGGCAGCCCATACATGAAAAAGAATAATTGAAGCATTAAAGGAGTTCCTCGAAATAACCAAGTATAAAAAGAGATTCCTTTTTGAATGAGTTTGCCTCTTGATTTATATAATACCCCAATCAAGATACCAAAAGGTAACGACAGACAAAGTGTAACAGTAAAAATTTTAATTGAAACCAATGCACCATCCGCTAAATATTTGATTGTGTCAATTAAATAAATCATTCTCTATTTAAAAAAACATCCTCATCAAACCATTTTACAGAGATTTCAGCAGTGGTGCCATCTAGAATCATCTCGAGTAAAACTTGATTTACCATATCTCTAAAATCAGTATCTTCCAAACGAAAACCAATTCCGTATTCTTCCGTTCCAAAATTTTCAAGACAAATTTTATAAGTGTCATCTACTTGACTTAACATGTATCGTCCCATGATTTCATCGATTACAACTGCATCAATTGTTCCATTCTTTAAATCCAATAATGCAAAATTAAATGTATCATATTTTACGAATTCTCCAAGAGAAGAATAAATATCATTTCCCACAACCGCTTCTTCAGAGGCACTACTGATTTGAACCCCCACAGAGAGCCCTTCTAGATCAGAAATTTGATCGACAGAAGAATCACTATTTACAATAATAATTTGACTATTAGCAAGGTAAGGTTCAGAAAACGACATCTCAAGTAATCTCGAATCAGTAATCGTTAGACCATTCCAAATCATGTCAATTGTTTTGCTATTTAATTCTAATACTTTTGAATCCCAGTCGATGGATTGAAATACAACTTCAATTCCAAGCCTTAAGGCAACTTCTTTTGCTAAATCAACATCAAATCCTACAAGGTCTCCGTTGTCGTCTCTAAAGCCCATTGGCGCAAATGTATCATCAAGCCCTAACACAAAATATCCTTTTTCTTCAATTTGCTCCCACGTAGAACTTGTTTGTTCTTGAGCGCATCCTATAACTAATAAACTCAGTAAAACAGTAAAAAATAATGCAGTAATTTTTTTCATATAATTCACCTCGGACTACATTATACACAAACACTTTAGCGTTGTAAAGCGCTAAAGTGTTTGTTTCATAATGAAAACGGTTTCCAAGAATTTACTCTTTGAAAAACCGTTGGTTTATATAAAAATTTGATTATTCCTTTTTCGTTTTCATTCGATCTAAGACCAAAGAATATCCATTTGCACCATATTGCAGCGATTTATTTATTCGACTGATGGTCGCAGTAGAAGCGCCAGTTTCTCGAGATATGATTTGATAAGAGGTTTTACAATCTAACAAAGATGCCACTTTAAATCTCAATGCCATTTCTTTAATTTCTTGGATAGTGGATAAGTCTTCAAAGAAGCGATGACATTCTTCTTGCGTCTGAAGTTCTAAAATGGCTTCAAATAGAAAATCAATATTATCGTTTGCATATTTTGATTTATAAGTCATGAAGAAACACCTCTTTTGTCTATTTCATTTAAAAGATTTTAATTCCTTCTAAATATACACTTGTAATCTCTGAATTCTTTAATAAAATAAAATTAGCTTTTTTTGAAACTTCTAATGAACCGATATCATTAAATAAATGCAAAAAAGAAGCTGGATTTTTGGAAAATAATTCAATGGCTTTTTCGAAAGGAGTGTTTGTATAAGAAACAAAGTTTTGTAAAGCAAGAAGAGGTGTTAAGGTAGAACCAGCTCTTACACTGCTTTTTTTCAATCGAGATACTCCATTTTTAACAGAAATAGCAGTTTTTCCTAAAAAGTAGTCACCATCTTTCGCTCCAGTTGCCATGATGGAATCAGTCACCAAGATTGCTTTAGATAAACCTTTTAGTTTTACTAGTAAATTAACGGTATCTTTATGAAGATGTAATCCATCACAAATCATTTCGTAATAGATATCATTTGTTAATAAAGAATTAATAATACCAGGATGATGATGATCAAAAGGTTTCATAGCGTTAAAACTGTGAGTAAAGCTTTCTGCTCCGTTTTGTATGGCTTTTTCGGTTTCTTCCATACTTGCACCACTATGCCCTAAAGAAACACATACATTGTGAGCTTTAAGGTATTTAATAAGAGAATTTGCTCCTGTTATCTCAGGAGATAGAGTAACGAGAGTTATTAATCCTTTTGCAGCTTCTTGAAATTTCTTAAACAAATCAGTCGAAGCATTTTGTAAGTATTCTTCTGACATAGCTCCTTTGTAAAGAGGTGCTAAGAAAGGGCCTTCTAAGTGAATTCCTTTGATTTGTGGGAATTCACTTTGTAATGTAGCAATTTTTTCAAGTTGTAAAATCAAGGTTGGCACATCATCTGAAAGTAATGTGGGAAGAACGCTTGTCACACCATTTTTAAGATAAAACTTCATAATGATTTTCATTTCATCAAAAGACGCCATATTAAAATCATAACCCATGGCACCATGGGTGTGAATATCAAAAAAACCAGGAATTACATGAACTCCATCGATTGAAACAACAGAAGAAGTTTCGTCTTGAATCATTGAATCCATTTTTACAATCAGATCATCTTCAACTAAAAAATCCATTTTCGTCCATTGACCGTTTTGTGAAAGCATTCCGTTCTTATAAATAGTTTTCATCATGAAACCATCCTTCTTATTATATCTATACCGAAACTTCTTTCACTTAAAAGAGCTTACAAAAATGTAAGTTTTTTAATGATAATTGACAAATAAGTCATTCAATCAAATGAGTTCTTTGATTTTTTGTAATATCTCATCTACAATTGGAAGATTCTTCTTAAGCAAAAAAGTGTTTATTTCGCCAATTACTTTGTTAGAACCATCATAAAAAACGAGTGAATTCACATCTTGATTTTGAACAACTTTGCTTTCTAAAGCGACGTTTCTTACGATTTCTAAATGAATAATTGTTTGTTGGATAAGGCGAACATAAACCGTTTTTGAACGAGAATCAATTTTAACAAAAGAGAAAAAGATAATGGAAGTATAAATTCCACAAAGGACAATTGAAAAAAGAAAAAAGCCGATTAAGTAGCCTAGTTCAATAGGCTTGGTGTAAAGGGTAAGAACATTTATGCAAAGAAACAAAAAGTCAATAAACACACAAGTGATTTTCTGAGGAGTAGTGGTTAAAGAATATTTTTCCATAATTATCATCCCTTTTTGAGATTATAGTTTATTATACCTCTTAATGAAATGTAAATCTATTGGTTATGCAAAATTGATTAATTTGCAACATAATGTTTCATAAACGGTTGACATCGGTATATAATTTGATATTATATAGGTATACGATATATCGTAACGCGTTATAAAAAGAGGATATTATGAACGAAAAAATTACTTTATCGGAAGCAACTTATTACATCTTACTAAGCCTTAAAACGCCACTTCATGGATATGGAATTCTTAAGAAAGTAAAACTTTTGACAAATAATAGATTAATTCTTTCAAGTGGAACGCTATATGGAGCTATTACTTCTTTGCAAAAAAATAACTTTATTGAATTATTTAGTAAAGAACAAGGGAAAAAAGGGAAAAAGAATTATGTCATGACTCCTTTGGGATTTGAAGTATTAAAAAGTGAAATCAATCGTTTTAAAGAGATGGCAGAAAATGGAAGAAGTGAGATTTCAAAATAAAAAAAAGCATCTGATTAGATGCTTTTAAGATTATTTTAGATGAATAAGGCCAATTTGCAAATGAGCAGAAAAGGAAATGTCTAACTCATCACTTGTTATAAAACCAAAGTCACCTTTTTTAATAGGTTCATTTTGAAGAAAGCCATTTCCATTCAAACAAACAAAAAAACTGCCATATTCGTTATTTTTGATGGTTAATGAAGAGTCAATATCTAACACGTTAAAATCAAATGAATTAGAATCGATACTTCTTTTGATTCCTGAATCGGGAATTTTTGTCACACTGATAGCTTTTTCTACATGTAAATCTCGTTTTTTATTGTGATAAAGACGATCATAATCATAAAATCGATAAGTGATATCGCTTGATTGTTGAACTTCTAATAATAAAGTTCCTCGAAGAATGGCGTGTAAAGTTCCAGCTTCGATATAGAAAAAGTCACCTTTTTTAATTTCGATGGAACGAATCAAATGATGAAAATCTTGACGTTCTAAATAAGTTAAGAATTCAGCTTTGGTTTTTGCATTATGACCTATAATGATTTCGTTATGTGGCAAGGTATCGATGATATACCAACACTCGTTTTTACCACTTGAATGTTCTTTCTTTGCTTGTTTATCGTTTGGATGAACTTGAATGCTTAAATCATCTGAAGCGTCAATAATCTTAACTAAAATCGGGAAATCTTTGCTTGGATGATTTCCAAAAAGTGATTTATGATTTTCCCAAATTTCTTTTAGAGTCTTGCCGGAATATTCTCCGTTTTTGATGGTACTCATTCCATTAGGATGAGCACAAATCCCCCAGCATTCACCTGTATGTTCAGAAGTTGGATAATGAAATGTAGTTTTAAGTAGGTTTCCACCCCAGATTGTTTCTTTAAATATTGGGTTAAAAAATAGAACCATCCTTATCACCTCTATCATTATTATATCATATTTTAAAAAACTCATTCCTTAAAAATGAAAAGGAGAATAAGATTATGCGTATTCGATTTATTAAAACAACTGAATCAGACTTAGAAAACATTTTATCACTTTGGAACGATGGAGAAGTGATGAAGTATGTAGGATTTCCTGAAGGACTACATATGACACTAGATAAACTTAAAGTATGGCTTGAACGCGTGAATGCAAAAAAAGATACCTTACATTATTCCATTTATAGTAAAGATACCTATTTTGGGGAAACCTATTACTCCTTAAATGAAAATGAAGAAGTAGCATCGCTTGATATTAAACTAAAAAAAGCAGCAAGAGGTAAAAACATAGCTTATCAAGCTTTATCTTTTTGCATTGATCAGCTGTTTTTAAACACCAATGCGTTAAGAGCTAAAGTAGATCCTTCCATGGAAAATGATAAAGCCATTCGGTTATATAAACGATTAGGGTTTCAAGAAATAAGGCTTGTGACTTATGAAGGAAAGAATCACGTGTATATGGAAGTAAAGAAAGAACAGTGGCATAAGTATAGAATTAATCAATTAAGACTTGAAGACGTTAATTTTGATAATTTTATTGAAGTCATTTTTCTTTCGGTAAAAGAAAATCAAATCAATTTTATTGCTTCAAACGCCATTTCATTGGCTCAATCAAAATACCAAGAAGAATGCATTCCAAAAGCTATTTATGTTGGTTCAAATTTAGTAGGATTTTTAATGTATTGTGTGGATAGGGACGACCATGACTTCTGGATTTACCGATTTATGATTGATCAAAAGTATCAAGGAATGGGTTATGGATTGAAAGCGATGGAAATCATCATAACTTTCATCAAGAAAATATCGACAAAACCAATGCTTAAGATCAGCTTTGCTAAAGACAATGAAATTGCCAAAAATCTCTATGAAGCTTGTGGCTTTCAATCCACAGGAATCACTCAAGATCATGAAATAGTATATGAATTAAAATGGTAGTTTTTATGAACTACATTGAATTTTATATCTTATAAGAGGTATAATAAAGTATAACTGAAAGGAAATAGTCTCTATGCAATTACCAGGTTTTATTGATTCGCATTTGCATTTTTTAGGAATAGGATATAGCGCCTTTTTAGTTGATTTATCTGAGTGTAAATCGATTAAGGAAATCCAACAAAAATTATTAAATTCACCACGTCACTTTATTGTTATTGGAAGAGGTTGGAATCAAGAATCATTTTTAGAAAAAAGAATGATTTCTAAAGAAGATTTAGATGCAGTCTTTACACAGATTCCAATGGTATTAATTCGAACTTGTGGTCACATTATCGTTGTAAATAGTAAAATGCTTGAACTTGCTTCAATTTCTTCTAAGACCTCTCAAATTGAGGGAGGAACGTTTGATTTTGTTTCAGGCGTATTTACTGAGAAAGCCATTCAGTTAGTCTATAAGGCGATGCCGTCCCCTTCAAGAGAAGATTTACAACAATATTTTATAAAGGCAAATGAAATTTTACTTAGCAATGGAATTACTTCCGTTGCAAGTGATGATTTTTCAACATTTTCCATTGATTATGAAGAAATCATTAGTGTGCTTTTGGAACTATATGAAAAAAATCTCATTCAAGTAAGAGTAACAGAACAGGTGCATTTAGCAACTCTACCTTTATTAATAGATTTCATTCAAAAGGGATATGTAAATAAAAAGATAGGCAAACTAAGAATGGGACCTCTAAAACTTTTGGCAGATGGAAGCCTAGGCGGAAGAACCGCTCTTCTGAAGGAACCCTATTCAGATGATCCTTCCAACAAAGGAATCCAATCCTTTTCTTCGAAAGAGTTATTTGATTTCATTCATCTAGCAGATTCAAATGGCATGGATGTTGCCATACATGCGATTGGAGACCTTGCAATCGAACAAGTAATCGATGCAATTAGTGCTTCACTACAAATTACAAAAAGAACCAATCATAAACACAGTATTATTCATGCTCAAATGGCAACGTTATCTCAAATTGCTAAAATGAAAAAGTATAACATTGGCGCAATCGTTCAACCCATCTTTTTAAATAGCGATATTCAAATAATTAAGAAAAGAATTGGAAATAGGTATCTTGAATCGTATTTATTTTCTTCTATGGCAAAACTAGGACTTCGAGTTGGATTCAGTACGGACTCACCAGTAGAAAGTGTCAATCCGTTTCACAATCTGTATTTAGCTTTGTCAAGAACTTCAATGAAAACGCCATCTTTAGGTATTTTCTTGAAAAACGAATGTTTTACTCTAAAAGAGGCTATGGCTTGTTATCATAATGCCAATCTTGCATATACTTATCAAGAAAATACCGAAGAGGCCGATTACATTGTTATTGATACAGATCTTATAAATTGCACACTAGAAGAATTAAAAAACGCATGTGTATTAGAAACATATATTGCTTCTACACTTGTATACAAAAAGAAAGAGGAATGAATATAAAGGAGGTTAGAGTTAAATGCATCCTTGGTTAACGATGGATCCTTTTATTGTTTTAAGCCTTGCGAATATGAAACTTCGTAATTTTTATCATAGTCTTGATGCGCTTTGCGAAGATATAAACATTGATAAAATTGTATTAATTGATAAACTTTACGACATTGGATATCATTACGATGAAAAAGGGAATCATTTTATTAGTAATGACCTAGAAGAAATAGAAACGTTTAAGACGCAATCTTAAGCGTTTTTTTAACATTAATTTCTTATGAAAACATTTTCATTCAAAAAAGCATTGCCAGAAAAAATAAAAAGAATATAATGGATACCAAAGCGATGAACAAGAGAAGTAGAAATCTAAATTCTTTAAAGAGAACTTGTGGTTGGTGCAAACAAGTAAGAATCAATTTCGAACGTGCTTGGGAGTTTTTGAATCGAAGTTTTCCGAGGTTCAAACGTGTTTAGGCGTTAACTAAGTCAAGAGCTGGTATTTATTACCAGAATTAAGGTGGTACCACGGATATCCCGTCCTTAGCAAATTTATTTTGCTAAGGATTTTTTTATCTTTTGACGACTAAAATTCTAGAGGTTTAAACGTTGATTGGCGTTAACAGTCAGAGGTGTCAGATTCGTCTGAAATCAAGGTGGTACCGCGGATATTCCGTCCTTGGCAATTTTTTTGCCAAGGACGTTTTATTTATATAAAAATTTGAGAAAAAAGAGGAAAAGAAAAATGTTAAAGAAAAGTTTAAGTTTAATGCTTGTGCTATGCCAAGTACTTGTAGGATTTTTTTTAATGGGTTGTACATCGAGTAATGTATTTACGTACATTATCGACGAAGAGTACGAAGAATTTATTACAATGGGAACGAGCGCTGATTATCCACCTTATGAGTGGCCAACTAACGTTGATGGTACTCAAACTTTAGTAGGAATCGACATTGAAATTGCCAAAGAAATTGCCAAAGCTCTTGGCATGAATTTAAAGATTGTAAATAAAGGTTTTGATTACTTATTAGATGACTTAACCAGTGGAAAAGTCGATTTTGTCATTGCAGGAATGACTCCAACAGATGATAGAGCAGAAAAAGTAGATTTTTCTGTGGTATATTATGAAGCCATTCAAGTCGTATTAGTATCAGAAGATAATGCATCAGTCTATACAACGATTGAATCATTAAATAGTTCTTCGATAAGAGTTGGAGCCCAAATGGGAGCAATCCAACAAGACTTAGCAGAAGAGTTTTTTATCGATTCTCAAAAAGTGTATTTACAAACCATCCCTGATTTAATCATGAAATTATCAGAAGGATTAATCGAAGCTTTGATTGTAGAAGAACCAGTTGCAACAGGTTATTTAGCGAATGTAGAAGGATTAAGCATTGCATCATTCTCCATTGGAGATCCTGATGGTGGTTCTGCAGTTGCCGTTCAAAAAGGCAATCAAACTTTACTTGTAACTATCAACGAAGTATTAAATGGTTTAATGACATCCGGAAAATTAGAAGAGATTGTAAGTGAAATGATTTTATTAAATGGAACCGTTGAATAACAAGTAAGGAAGTGTTACCATGGATTTTAGTTTTTTATTAGAACCATACTATATAAAATTGCTTTTACAAGGGTTATTCGTAACTCTTGTTTTGGCAATTGTTGCGGTGTTTATTGGCGCAATTTTGGGAATTATTATTGCATTAATTCGGATGTCTAAAATTAAAATTGTTTCAATTATAGGGTCTTTTTACGTGGAAATCATTAGAGGAACGCCCATAGTTGTGCAATTAATTATATTTTATAGTTTGTTTCGAGTACCTGTTATTTTGATTGGAAATTATGATTTATCGCCTTTTGTTCCAGGAATGTTTGCATTATTTATCAATTCGAGCGCTTATATGTCTGAAGTCATTCGAGCAGGAGTTAACGCAGTTGACGTAGGACAAACAGAAGCCGCAAGAAGTCTTGGAATGAATTCTAAAATGACGTTTATTAAAATCATTTTTCCTCAAGCTATAAAGAATATTTTACCAGCATTGGGAAATGAATTTGTGACACTGATAAAAGAGACTTCTGTTTTAATGTATATGGGAGTTGCAGAACTTACATACCAAGCAGCGATGATTAAAACAGAGACTTATAGCTTTATGGAAAGTTATCTTGTTGTTGCAATTTTGTACTTGGTATTAACCTTTCCTACTTCTAAATTAATGGGCTATTTTGAACGGAGGTTAAAACGTGCTGATGCAAAATAAAATGATTGAATTACAAAACGTTTCAAAAACGTTTAAAGATGGAACAATCGCATTAAATCAAGTTTCATTAACAGTTTGTAAAGGTGAAGTATGTGTCTTGATTGGTCCTTCAGGATCTGGGAAGTCCACATTGCTTAGAACATTGAATCTGTTAGAAATACCTACAATAGGTGAAGTGATTTTTGAAGGGGTTAATCTATTAGACAAAAACATAGATGTAAATTTACATAGACAAAAAATGGGAATGGTCTTTCAAGGATTTCATCTATTTCCACATTTAACTGTTCTTGATAATTTAATGGTAGCTCCTTTATCAATCAAAAAATGGGATAAAGAATTAACAAAAATCAAAGCATTAGAAATGCTTGAAAAAGTAGGGTTGCTTGAAAAAAAATCAAGCTATCCCAATCAATTATCTGGAGGACAAAAACAACGAATTGCCATCGCAAGAGCTTTATGTATGGAACCCGACATCATGCTTTTTGATGAACCAACAAGCGCACTTGATCCTGAATTGATTGGTGAAGTCTTACAAGTAATGCGAGTATTAGCTAAAACAGGAATGACGATGGTGGTTGTTACCCATGAAATGGGATTTGCAAAAGAATTTGGCGATAAAATTGTTGTGATGGATGAAGGAAAAATCATTGAAGAAGGAACAAGTGATGAGGTGTTCAATCATCCGAAAAACGCTAGGACTTTAGAATTTTTAAGAAGAGTCATCGATAAAATTTAGTCAAATAAAAATATATAAAAAAAGGTAAGCAAGTTGCATTGACTTTTTAGACTCTAGGACTATAATTAAACTATGTGATTAAATTAGTCAATCTTTGAATTTCTAAGATAGAAAAATGGGGGAAATAAATCAATGCACAATAAAACAGTTGTTCTTTATCGTTCTAAAACAGGGTTTGCCAGACAATACGCCAAATGGATTTCACAAGATTTACACTGTGATATGTTCGATGCTTTTAAAATAAAACATGAAGACTTAGATAAATATCATATTATTATATATGGAGCCGGTCTTTATGCAAAAGGTATCAATGGTTTAAAAAAAATGAAAAAGAAATTTGCATTACTAAAAGATAAAAATATTATCGTTTTTGCAACAGGAGCTACTTTAGACCAAGAAGAAGATATTAAAAACATTCAAAAATCTAACTTTACTGAAAAAGAAATAAATACACTTAAATTCTTTTACTTAAGAGGCGGATTTGATTATAAACGTTTAAGTTTAAAAAACAAGTTTATGATGACACTATTAAAAATGAAAATTAGAATGCAAAAACATTTAACAGATAATGAAGAATCTTATTTAGATGCATTTCAAAAACCTGTAGATTATACAAACAAAGAATATCTCATGCCTTTACTAGAGTATGTACATAGTTTTTCTAAAACAAATAAGAAATAAGTTACTATTTATAGAAAATAAAATAACATATAAATCGCCACATTTCGTTTATAATTTGTGGCGATTTCCATTTTTTTACTTTATTGAATCGAGATTAAAAGTGCGAAAACATTGATATTTGATTTAGAATGTGGTACTATGGGAAAAACTCTTACAGACAAAAAACATTGGTTTTTCAGTATATTAGATATTTAATAAGGGGGAAAAGTTATGAAAAAATTATTAACTTCACTGTTAGCCATTCTTTTATTTTCAACAATGGCTGGATGTGATTTACTAAGCACAATCATCGCTGTAAAGGATTTTTCAGTAGAATACAGAGAATACTCAGATAAGTATAACGCTGCAGAGATGATGACCATTTCTACATCAACAACTTTAGAAATAATTGATACAGATATTGAAAGCTTTGAAGATATGGATACTCTTATGTATTTTGAAATTGATAAAAGAAATGCATTTACGTACACCGAGCAAACCATTAATGATGTTAAAAAGATTTCAATTTTAGAAGATACAGAAGATTTTACCATTGAATACATCTTAAACGAAGAGAATAACTATGTAATTCCTACTATTTTATCAGATGAAAGTGAAACGACAGTTTCCTCAAATGAAATCTTTACTTTAGATGAATCTTTTTCTATTTCAGATGTTCAAAACGAATTAAAAACAGGAGAACATGCATACGAGTTTGATATTTTACTAGACAAAGTAATTGATTTAAATAATATATCAGGATTTGTCGATCAATTTAAAATCTTTGATAGTGAATTATCCACGTTTGCCAATGCCGTTGCGCATGTCAACCTAGAATTTCTTGGAGAAAATGGTGGAATTCATGTGAATGCCGTTCTTGATTCTTATCAAATCACGTTTGAAGATAATACTTATGTAACGCTTACTCTAACAAACGAAACTACGTTAACTATTTTAGATGAATACGTTGGTATTGATATTTATGGAGACGATTATTTTATTACTCCAGTAGAAGACATTAGACTTGCAAAAAAAGTTTACAACGCCGATCAATTAATTAAAGCTTCTATTACAGAATTTGAAAATGGATACGTTAAGCTTTATTTAGAACCAGGAATATATGATGTTTTTTCAGATAATTTTGGATTATTTTCAGCTTCGCAACTATATGATGCTGATCAAAATGAAGTTCTTTTAAACGCTGTAGATTCGATTCAATATGAAATTATGACTGAAGGAACCTATTATTATTACTTGATACCAACGACCAGTTTTATTTTAGATTTAACGTTTGCAGAAGTAGTAATAGAGCCAATCGAATAAATACTAACTATTTAAAAGCAAGTTTGAAAATTCAAACTTGCTTTTTTTTATGTCTTTTTGAATACTGAATATTATATTTAAAAATTAATTGATTTCGTTTGTCTCAAATGATAAAATATATAATGATAATAATAATATAAAAATTATTTTTGTAATTGATTTTACGTTTATTTAATTTTCATTAATTACTTTTTTAAAAATTAAAAGAGAGAATCTTTTAATCAAATACAAATTAAGTGTGGGGGTACACTAAAGTGATGAAAAAAGCAATGTGTGTAATATTTTGTTTAGCGTTTTTATTTACTTCTTATGGTTGCGAATTGCTTAAGGGAAGTTCTGATTTAACTCAATTATCTGCACCAGTTGTGACAAGCGTTGATTCAAGTCAAGTCATACATTGGAATAGCATTTCAAATGCCAGTGGATATGTTGTAAGAATTAATACCGTTGAAGGATCAACGACAGAATTATCATACAGTATTTCTTCTTTAATCGATGATTCACAAACGGTTGTTATTAAAGTCAAAGCAAAAGGAAGTGCACTATACTCTGATTCAGAATGGTCAAGTGAATATACATTTGACTTTGTTAAATCTACGACAATTGATGAAAATGACTCTCTTAGATTAACTGGAATAGGTCAATCCATTAATGTGGTTGAAGCAGGCTATGTTACATCAATCATTTATGATGCCATTTTTGATAAAGAAGAATTATCAAATCTTGATTTCAACGAAACAGACCCAGATTCACCAAACATGGGTGGGTATTATTCAGAAACCTCCATTTCTGGATTTAATTCTAAAACGGAAGTGACATTTGGAATCAATAAAGCTTCAAGTAAAGAAACGAAAAAGAAATTCACAAACAATGGATTTTCTCTTGGCGTTTCAGCAACGTTTGACTATAAATCTTATTCCAATCAATTCTATTATACAACGTATCAATTTGTATATACCAAAGTACTTTCTTTAGATGAGTATGCGACTAATATGAATAAATATAGTGATATGTTATCAGATAACTTTATTGCTACCATTAATGGTTTTAATCCAGATACAGTCACAGAAACGCAATTAAAAAATTTCTTTAAAGTTTATGGGACACACATTATTACTTCAGCGGTTTATGGAGGAAGTACACAAGCTTATTATTCGGTGTTAAATAACTCAGTTAACATTGATGCTTCTTTAAAAGTTGAATTAGAACAAACGACAAATAGTGTCATGCAAACAGCTATGACCGGTGGTGTTAGCAGTTTGTCTGCTTCTGTTTCCGAGGAATTAGGAATTAGTAACGAATATTTTGAAACAACTTTTTATGCTTCATTTAAAGGTGGAAACGTAGTCCCTTGTACCAATGAAGCTGCTTTTGCAGATTCATTAAGTGAATGGACAGAATCTTTTAATAACGCAGAAGATAAAGAAGATAAAAGTGTTATTGTAGGAATCTCCGAAGGTGGATTGTATCCAATTTGGGAATTATTACGTGCAGATTATCCTGCTCTTGCAGAAAAAATGGAAGATGCTTATGCAGATTATTCTGAAAACACATACAATGAATTTATTGATAAATTTGCCTTTACTGGAATTGAAATTTCTACTGCAAGCGATTTAAGTCTATTAAGAACAAATCCAAGTGGGTCTTTTATTCTTATGAATGATATTGATTTAAATAACTCTTATTTTACGCCAATCGAATCTTTTCAAGGAACGTTTGATGGAAATGGAAAAACGATAAGTAATTTTCTTATGACGGTACCAGCAGTAGATAATCCAGGAAATTTTGGATTATTTAAGACACTTGGTGCCAATGCACATGTTTATAATTTAACAATATCTGACGTTTCTATTGTAGGCAATGCTTATCAAGAAGGAACATATAGCTATATTGGTGCTTTAGCAGGAGTATCTCTTGGTAAAATTGAGAATGTAACCGTAGTTTCTTCAGATATAGCAGTTAATAGGGGAAAATCTGCCATTGGCGGAATTGTTGGTTCAAATGAAGGAGAAATCACAGATTCTTATGTATCTGGGCTTTATTTGTTTAATAACGGAGATATTGGAGGCATAGCAGGAATTTCTTCTGGAACCATAAATAATTCCGAAGTGGATGATTTGGAAATTATCCACTGGGGAAGTAAAATAAATAATTCCAAAAGCATCGGAGGATTAGTGGGATTCAATACAGGAGTTGTCCAAAATTCAGGTGGAGCAGGGCCAATATCAATGGAATATAAAGGCACAGGAACCGGTGGAATATGGCCTTTTACAATATACATTACTCCTAAATTTGGATTTGTGGTAGGAAACAACGGAACAACAGGTGTATTAAATTCAGTCTATTTTGATACAAATAGTACAAAAACAAATACAGGTGGATGCAGCACAGATTATTATTTTGCAAAAAGCAATGGTGCTGCTGGGAAAAATGACGGACAAATTGTCTAGTTTTTGTAAAAAAAGATAAAATAAAAATCAACCTCTTCTGTCATTTAGAAAAGAGGTTTTTTTATCGTCTTTCTTTTTAAAAGATTGTTTCAAAAGAACGTAGCGTAAAGTACATAGTATCTAAAATCACGAAAAAGTGGTATAATGAAACGAGTTTCTATAAATAGTAATTATTTTATTGAAATCGAAAATTCGATTATCAATATTTATCGAACTATAAAATTAGATTCAAAGAGGAGTACTATAAATACATGTCATTTAAAAAATTAGAAATTATCGAACCAATTCTTAGATCTCTAGAAACAGAGGGCTATGAAGTTCCAACCCCGATTCAATTACAATCTATTCCAGTATTGTTATCAGGAAAAGATGTACTAGGTAGTGCACAAACAGGTACAGGAAAAACAGCAGCTTTTGCTATCCCGATTTTACAAAATTTAACGATTGAACAACAAGACGTTAAAAGTCGTAGAGTAATTAAAGCCTTAATTTCAACACCAACTAGAGAACTTGCCTTACAAATAAAAGAAAGCTTTCAAGTCTATGGAAAACATCTAAAATTAAAAACAATCGTTGTTTTTGGTGGAGTTCCACAACGAAGTCAAACTGAAGCCATCAGATCAGGAGTAGATATCTTAGTCGCAACTCCAGGAAGACTACTTGATTTAATCAATCAAAAGATTGTTCATTTAGATCAAGTAAAATATTTTGTCTTAGATGAAGCCGATCGAATGCTTGATATGGGCTTTATTCATGATGTGAAAAAGATTATCGCTTTTATCCCAACCAAAAGACAAACCATGTTGTTTTCGGCTACGATGCCAAAAGAAATATCAAGTCTTGCCTCATCTATTTTAATCCATCCCATTAGAATTGCAGTTGTTCCTGTTGAAACAACCATTGATGCGATAGATCAAAGTGTGTACTTTGTCACAAAAAAGAGTAAAACAAAATTATTAATCCATCTTTTAAAAAGTAAAGATGTAACATCAGCTTTGGTTTTTTCTAGAACCAAACATGGTGCAAATAAAATTGTGAAAGATTTGCTTTTAGAAAAAGTGAATGCTGAAGCTATCCATGGTAATAAATCACAAAGCGCAAGACAACAAGCACTTCACTTGTTTAAAACCAATAAAATTCAAGTACTTGTCGCAACCGATATTGCCGCAAGAGGTCTTGATATTGAGAAATTGTCGCATGTATTCAATTATGATTTACCTGAAGTTCCTGAAACGTATATTCATCGTATTGGTAGAACCGGTAGAGCTGGTCTTGAAGGAAAAGCCATTTCTTTCTGTTCTGAAGAAGAACTTCCATTACTTAAAGATATTCAAAGACATATTAAAAAACAACTTCCTGTTATAAAAGATCACCCTTATATCGTTGTTTTTTCAGACACGCCTTTAAAACAAGTCATAAAAAACGTGCCTCAACATTCACAAATCCCAAAAAATTACTCGAAACATGATTCTAAAAATCGTCGTTATAAACCAAGTGAAACGTCGAAAAAAAATATCTCAAAATAATCTAAAAATTTAAAACAAACAATTTATTAAAATAAATGTTTGTTTTTTTTAATCTATTTTTACTGTCAAAAAATAATTTAGATATTTTTTATTGAATTGAATAAAACTGTGATAAAATAATTACTAGAGTTTAAAGGAGTGAATGTTATGAGAACTTTTAAAGGCATTGGAGCATCAGAACATGTAGCTGTTGAACAAATATTTTATCTTGAATCACTTGATTTAAGTGTGATAGAAAAAAATGATTGTATCCCAGAAGTGGAACTGAAACGATATGATGATGCAAAAAATCAAGCAATCACAGAACTAGAAGTACTATATGAAAAAACGAAACTGACAAGTGAAGAAACCGCTCAAGTATTTCTTGCACACCAAATGATGATAGAAGATTATTATTTTGTTCAAGAAGTAAATCAATTACTTGAATCAAATAAAAACGTTGAATACGCTGTTCAATTAACTGCAAATAAATTCAAAGAGATGTTTGAAGCCATGGACGATGAACTGATGAGAGCAAGAGCTGCAGATGTTCAAGACATTTCCAATCGACTCCTTCGCATTTTGAAAGGAATCAAAGAAGAAGTTCTTTCACCCAAAGGGAAATTTATACTAATTTGTGAAGATTTACTCCCATCTGATATTGTTAAATTTGATCAAAAATCCATCGCTGGATTTGTGACAAAATATGGTTCTAAGAGTTCGCATGCTGCGATACTTGCCAGAACCCTTAATTTGCCAATAGTAGTTCATTTGGATAAATTATTTGACGAAATTCCTCATGAAGGAATTTTAGCGATAAATGGTGAAACAGGAGAAGTCATTGTTAATCCAGATGATTCTATCATTAAAGAATACCGCAGTAAAATGGAAGCACAAGAAAAAATGGATAAAGATTTAAAAAAATATCGAGGACAAAAAGCCATTTCTTCGAAAGGACATGAAGTAATCGTAGCCGCAAATATCGGAAACGTAAGCGACGCTGATTTAGTTCTTGAAAATGATGGAGATGCAGTTGGGTTATTTCGAAGTGAATTTATTTACCTTGAAAGTCATGATTATCCTTCTGAAGAAAAACAATTTCAAATTTACAAAGAAGTCGTCAAAAAACTGGCACCCAGAAATGTGATTATTAGAACATTAGATATAGGGGCTGATAAAACAGCTGATTATTTCAAATTAGATAAAGAAGAAAATCCAGCACTAGGATATCGAGCGATTCGTATTTGTTTAAAAGAAAAGGAATTATTTACAACACAATTAAGAGCACTTTTAAGAGCATCTCATTATGGAAATCTATCCATTATGATTCCGATGATTACCCACTTAGAACAAGTCAAAGAATCAAAAGCCATCTTTGAAGGCTTAAAAAAGGAAATGGATTTAGAAAATATTCCTTACAAAACGGATATTCAATTTGGAATCATGATTGAGACACCTGCAGCAGTGATGATTTCAGATAAGCTTGCAAAACTCGTCGATTTCTTCAGCATTGGGACAAATGATTTAACCCAATACACGTTAGCGGTTGACAGAATGAATGCCAAAATTCAAGATTTATTTGATTCAAGACATGAAGCCGTGTTACGAATGATTGCATTAACCGCTAAAAATGCTCATGATGCAGGGATATGGATTGGAATTTGTGGAGAATCCGCAAGCGACTTAACGCTCCTTGACTTTTACTTAGAACATCATATCGACGAATTAAGTGTATCTCCTAGCAAAGTATTACGTTTAAAAAAAGCGATTATTGAAAAATAATCTAAGAAGAATATAGATTTTTAGAAAGAAGGACAAATCAAATTGAAAAATCAAACAAAACAAACTCAAATTCATATTACAACCCTTCATTTATTACTTTATGTTAAATTTAAACTAAAAGAGTTATTGTTAGTTGAAATTGCCGTATTATCTTTACTTGGGTACTGTTTATATCAAAGCATGATAGAGTATGTCATCATTTTAGCTTTCCTTGCCCTTTTATATATTATGTTTCAAATCATGAAAATTGTTGTACCTATGATTAAACATAGAAAAGCAGTTCAAAGCGAACCTGTGTTAGAATTTGAATTTTTAGATGATGAAGTCGTTATTCAAAAAGTAAATGAAAAAGCTTCACCTCTTACACTTCCTTATTCAGAAGTATTACTTTTACTTGAAACAAAAAAATGTTTTTACATTGTTTTGGAACAAAAAATGGGGTTTGTACTTGAAAAAGCGAATTTTGAAAATGTGACATTAGGCTCATTCAAGATATTCTTAAATGAAAAGAACATTGCGGTTCAAAAATAACGAAAACTTAAAATAAATTTTAGAAAAAAGGTAGACGAAACGTTCGTTTATCTTTTTTATTTTTCGTAAAACAAAGTGTTTCAAAAAATGGTTTATGTTATAATGACCTAAAAGACGTAACGAGTTTAATTGTATAATAAATTTAAAAGAAAGGCTCGTTATTTAATCACACATTAAACATATTTATAATCATTTTATTTTTTTTATTTTTTTTTTACTTTTTTTGTTTTTGCAAGAATTTGACAAAGATTAGCGCCTTAGAAACACGACTATCTCCTCGTGTTTATTAGCAATCCTGCCTAAGATAGCGTTTACATTTTTGTACAAATTTGACAAATTTTCATTGCAATAATTTGGTCTTTCAATCTATACAGATATAAAATATAATGTAAAGTGAGGTAATAGAAGTGCTCGATTATAAAGATAGTTATATCCTAAATTTATTAATTACGTCCAATCAAATTTTGAATATTTTGGATATCTCAAAACTATTAGGGATTTCACAAAGAAGTGCATATTATTCCATGACAAGGATTAATGATTACTTAGAATCCAGAGGGCTTTCTAAGTTAATCAATAAGAGATCTTTTGGGATCAAAATTGATCCAAAAGTAAAAGAAATCTTACAAAACGATTTATCAAATTCTTTGGAAGAAATGTATCTTTACACTCAAAAAGAACGAAATGCAATTCAAACATTAATTCTTCTATGTTTTAATGAGTTGATTAACGTCTCTTTTTTTGAAGCCCTTTTTGCGTTAAGTCGAAATACGATTGTATCCGATTTAAAAGACGTTAAAAAAATGCTTAGTGTTTACAACTTGGCCTTAGAGTATGATTCAAATTGTGGATATGTGATTGAAGGCAGTGCCTTAAGAAAAAGAAGTGTCATCTTAAACATTATCTCAAAATATGAATACCTTTTAAAAATTAAGTCATATAATTTGTTTTCTGAAAAAGACGTCAAATTTGTTTATGATAAATTTACCGATTTAGAAAACATCTTAAACATTCAGTATGTAAATGATACGCTTGTCTATTTATCCATGCTCATTTCAATCGTAAAACGAAATCAAATCGAAAAAGTGACATTTACCGATATCGATGAAATGATGTTAAAAGATTCAAAAGAATATAAAGCCGTTGTTCAGGTGTTTAAAGATTTTATCGATGACGATGAAATCTTATATGTTACTCTTCATCTTTTGGGCCTTCGAGTTCAAACACCTACCGAACTAGAAAATTTTGAAGACGATTATATTAATGAAATTGTAGACTTCATGATTGAAGAATTTTCAAAACTGACACTTATTTACTTTGATAACCAAGATGAATTATTTAAAAATTTGTATTTGCATATGCGACAAGCTATGTTTCGTTTGAAATATGGAATCATATTTGAAAACGAAGTTAAAGATTCCATCTTCGAAAATTACCCTCAAATTACTTATGTGACCAATCAAATATGTAATAAATTGGAATCAAAACTGGGATACCCTATAGGAGATGACGATGTTGCATACATTGCCATGCATTTTGGAGGTCATCTTAACCGGGAAAAACGAGATTTACCAAAATATAAAGTATTACTTGTTTGTTTAAATGGAATCGCAACGAGTAAACTATTGAAAAAAGAATTGGAATACCTTTTAGGAAACATTGAAATCATTGACGTTGTAAGGCTAGATGAAATTGAACGATACCAAGATGAAGTAGATTATATTATTTCTACTGTTCCCATAAAGAATCCAGCACTCATTCACAAATCCTTACAAGTAAACTCTGTATTAAATGAAGTCGATAAAGCTCAAATAATTTCCTTATTTGGTGCTTTTAATCCAAACTATGGAGAAAACGAAATGTCAAAGATGATCATCGATGACATTAAAGAATATCTTCCAAAAGACAAAATTGAAGAAGTGAGACGAAAAATCCTTTACCGCATTAGTAAGATTAATGTGGTAAAAGAAGAACATGGAAGGAAAAAAAATATTATGTTAAAAGAACTCATTCGTGAAGATAGAATTATTTTTAAAGACAAAGTATCTAGTTGGCAAGAAGCACTTTGGGTAAGTGCGAAACCCCTACTTGATGCAGGAGATATTGAAAAAAGATATATTGACAAAGTCATCAGTAACGTTCATGAACTTGGCCCTTATATCGTGATTGCTCCAAACATTGCAATTTCACATGCAAGACCAGAAAATGGAGTTAAAAACCTTTCCATGTCTATCTTAATCTTAAAAGAAGCAGTTAATTTTTCAGAAACGTCTGATCGTAATTCAAAAATTATTATTACACTAGCCGCTCCGGATGGAGAAAAACATTTATTAGCTTTACAACAACTATCATCATTATTAATGGATTCCATTGATGAATTATTTGCCTCAGAGAATGTGGAACAAGTTTTAAAATTGATTAAGGAATATTCAGAAAAGGAGATCTAAAATGAAAAAAATCGCATGTATTTGTGGATCGGGACTTGGAAGTAGTTTACTGGTTGCTATGAATGTAAAATCTGCAATTAAAGAAATGCATTTAGTAACTGAAATCGACGTTGAACATATGGATTTAGGCTCAGCATGGCCTGGACTTGCAGATGTAATTGTTTGTGGACAAGACTTACAAGACAACTGTAAAAGATTTGCGGATGTAATACCACTTAACAACATTATGGATAAGAAAGAGTTGAAAGAAAAGTTAACAACTTACTTTTCTTCCAAGGGAATTCTTTAAACATAAAATAAAAAAATGGAGGAAGAAATATGAAGTTTATTACCGATTTACTTTCCACCCCCAGTATATTACTAGGAATAATAGTTTTTGTGGGGTTAGTTGCACAAAAGAAAAACGTGAGTGAAGTCATTCGCGGAACTTTAAAATCAATTTTAGGGTTCATAATTCTTGGTGCTGGTGCCGGAGTTTTAGTTGGAACACTTGACTATTTTGGCGTACTTTTCCAAGAAGCATTTAGCGTTCAAGGTGTTGTTCCAAACAACGAAGCCATTGTTAGCTTAGCTTTAGTAGATTATGCTACTGCAACTGCAGCGATTATGGTTATCGGAATGGCAGCAAACATTTTGATTGCTCGCTTTACCAAATTAAAATTCATCTTCTTAACTGGACATCATACTTTATACATGGCTTGTTTAATCGCCGTTGTATTAAAAGTTGGCGGACTTGACGGATGGTTGCTTTATCTAATCGGTGGAATGGCTCTTGGTTTAACCATGGCTGTATTCCCAGCAATCGCTCATCCTACTATGAAGAAAATTACTGGAAACGATGAAATTGGATTTGGACATTTCTCTTCAATCACTTATTGGTTAAGTGGAGAAGTTGGTAAACTTGTTGGAAAAGGTTCAAAATCTACAGAAGAAATGAAATTTCCAAAAGGCTTATCTTTCTTAAGAGATTCAAGTGTTGCAATTGCTTTGACTATGCTTATCATGTTCTTAATCGTTACTTTAGTGGCTGGACCAGATTTTGTTCTTAACACATTAGGCGTAACTCAAAACTACATCGTATTCGCAATCATTCAATCCATTACTTTCGCTGGAGGAGTTTACATTATCTTAGCTGGAGTTCGCATGGTTATTGCTGAAATCGTTCCTGCATTCAAAGGAATTTCTGAAAAAATCGTTCCAAATGCAAAACCCGCACTTGACTGCCCAATCGTATTCCCATACGCTCCAAACGCTGTTATCATAGGATTCTTAGTATCCTTCTTAGGTGGTATCGTTGGTATGTTAATACTTATCGCAGTTGGTGGAATTGTTATACTTCCTGGAGTTATTCCTCATTTCTTCGTTGGTGCTACAGCTGGTGTATTCGGTAATGCCACCGGTGGTAGAAGAGGCGCAGTTGTCGGCTCATTTATCAATGGATTAGTTATCACATTCTTACCATTACTATTAATGCCTGTACTTGGAAACTTAGGATTTGCAAACACTACTTTCTCAGATGCTGACTTTATCGGTACTGGAATCGTTTTAGGCTTCTTTGCACAATACGGAGTATATGCTATATCTGCTCTTGTAATCGTATTATTTGCTCTACCATTTGTTTTGAATTTTCTACCGAAGAAAAAACAAGCATAAGTTTTAAAGGAAATGTAAAGGGGAATGAGAATTCCCCTTTCATATTGATAAGGAGTGAGATAAATGGAACAATTCAGTAAAAAGATCAGAATCGAATTATTAAAAATGTTAAAACATAGAGGATTTGGCCATATTGGTGGAAGTCTATCTATCGTAGAAGTGTTAAGTGTGTTATATGATAAAGTGCTAAAGATTGATCCTCTAAATCCTTTATGGGAAGAAAGAGATTATTTTGTTTTGTCCAAAGGACATGCAGGTCCTGCGTTATACGCAACCCTTGCACTTAAGGGATATTTCAAGATAGAAGATTTATTAACTTTAAACGAACCACATACCTCACTACCAAGTCATACAGATCGCTTGAAAACAAAAGGTGTCGATATGACAACCGGCTCTCTTGGACAAGGATTTTCAAGTGCGGTAGGAATTGCGAAAGCTTTAAAAATACAACACAAACAAAACAAAGTCTATGTGATAGTAGGAGATGGAGAATTAAACGAAGGTCAGTGCTACGAAGCGATGCAATTTGCAAGTCATCATTTACTGGATAATTTAGTTGTATTTGTGGATGAAAACAAATTACAACTCGATGGATTCACAGAAGATATCTGTAATCCATTTGACTTAAGAAAGAAATTTGAAGATTTTGGTTTTTATGCTTGTCGTTGTGATGGACATAATGAACAAGCAATTTTAGATGAAATCAAAAAAGCAAAGACAAATAGTGGAAGACCTACTTGCATTATTTTAGAAACCATCAAAGGCAAAGGTGTAAAAGAATTAGAAAACACCATTGGAAGTCATCATGTCCGATTTACTGAAATTGAGAATAAAATGATTGACAATTCCATCAAAGAATTGGAGGCTTCTATCAAATGACTTATAAAATAAAACAAGAATTTAAAGATGCTCCTCTTGAAATGAGAGCAGCATATAACAATACAATGACCTTGCTTGCTAAAACGAATCCAAACATCGTTTTAGTAGAAGCAGACCTTATGGGAGCTATTAAAACAAACGGCTTCATGAAGGCCTTTCCTGAACGTTTTGTCAATGTGGGTATTATGGAACAAAACATGATGGGAGTTGCGTCAGGGCTTAGTTTAAGAGGCCTAACACCTTATGTTCATACGTTTGGTCCTTTTGCGACAAGACGTTGCTTTGATCAAGTGTTTCTAGCTATAGGATATGCAGGACTTGATGTGAAAATTATTGGCAGTGACGCTGGAATTACCGCAAGCCATAATGGTGGAACTCATATGCCTTTTGAAGATTTGGGCCTGATGAGACTTATTCCAAATGCTTTTGTCTTGGAGATAAGTGATCATGTGATGTTTGAAGATATTTTAACTCAAACTCAATATTTAAAAGGACTCTTTTATCTAAGAATTATCCGAAAACAAATGATGCAAATTTATGAAGAAGGTTCTACTTTTGTCATTGGTAAAGGAATAGTGTTAAGAGAAGGAAAAGACGCCACAATCGTAGCGACTGGTATTATGTTAAAAGAAGCGTTACTTGCTCATGATTTATTAAAAAAAGAAGGAATCTCTGTTAGTGTTTTAGATATGTTCACCATTAAGCCTCTTGACAAAAGCTTGCTTTTAGAGTATGCTAAAAAAACAAAATTCATTGTGACTTGTGACAATCACAATATCATTGGTGGACTTGGATCTGCCGTTTTAGAAGCGTTAAGCGAAGACTTTCCTACGAAAGTCATTCGTCTTGGTGTAAAAGATCGATTTGGTCAAGTAGGACCTCAAGAATTTTTACAAGAAGAATACGAATTAAGAGCGATTGATATTGTAAGGAAAGTGAAGGAGAATTTATAATGAAATATTACTTAGATTCAGCTAACCCCGCTTTAATCAAAGAATGTTTAGAATATTATCCTATCGCAGGAATTACGACAAACCCATCGATTATTGCAAAAGAAAAGAAAGGTTATTTGTCCTTGTTACAAGAATTAGATGTTATACTTATGGGAAAAGATTTTCATGTTCAACTGACATCAGAACATTATGATGGTATGATTATGGAAGCTCTTATGTTAAAAGAGCATATTAAAGGAAATTTATTTTTTAAGATTCCAGTTTCCAAGGATGGACTAAAAGCCATTCGCTATTTATCTTCACTTGGACATCAAGTGACAGCGACTGCCATTACTTCTTTAAATCAAGGTGTCATGGCTTCTCTTGCAGGAGCAAAATATCTTGCGATTTACGTTAACCGTATTTCTAATACCGGAAAAGACGGAGTGATCGTTGTAGAAGAACTAGCTAAAGTGCTCCGAGATAGTCATCTTGACACGATCATTTTAGGAGCTTCTTATAAAAGTGTTACCCAAATTAATGAATCCATTTTACATGGTTGTCTTGCAGTAACGATTCCACCTGACTTATTTTTACCATTAATCGAAACTCAAACAACGACATTAAGTATCCAAAAATTTACAAAAGATGTATTAGATACTTACGGTGTTACAGGAGTTGATTTACTCAAAGGAGGAAAGGTAAAATGACCAAAAAATCGTATACTATCATTGATAAAGCAGGACTTCATGCGAGACCTGCATCCATTTTATCAAGGATTGCCTCAAAATATCTAGGAGAAGTCAATATCATTTATAATGGAAAGAATCTAACTTTAAAATCGATTATGATTGTCATGAGTTTAGGAATTCCTTACAATGCTTCATTTGATATTGAAGTGATTGGAGAAAATGAAATAGAACTTTTACAACAATTTACAGACACTTTAAAACAACATGGAATGATTGAATAATAATGCTATATATCTAAAAAAGTGCTTCGGCACTTTTTTTTTATATTTATGAATAATTAATTGTGCAAACATATTGTATATGATATAATTTATTCAAGAAATATGCGCTTGGAGGAAAGAACATGACTTCGGTTCAATGGTTGATTCTAGCGATTTACCTGTTAGCTTTGTTTTTAATTTGGGTTTTGAGAAGGAAATGGAAACTCTTTAAAAAAATCTTGATTACTATCATCATGTTATTTGCTTTAAGCATCGGATTCAAAGTCTCTTTTTCACCCATTACTTCCTACTGGATGGACAATTTTTTCTATCGAAATGATGTCGAAATTTGCGAAGCAATCCTTCTTGAGAAAGACGGCATCGTCGTTGATTATCGAAGCGATAGCTATTCCTATTCTCTATCTGTTTATTCAAAACTTGCATTTATCTATTGTCTTTCAAACAAGTCAGTAGAGTATCCTTGGTTTCAATACAGCGATGAATTACTTCAAATGGGTATAGGAATTGAAACCATTCAGTTAGATAATGATACTTCATTTGTTTTTTTGTTATTAGATTTGGACACAGAACTTGATACCTTAACGATTGATTCTGAAGCGGTTGATTATACGTATAATGAAGAATATGGATACTTTTATTTTATCATTCCTGGACACATTTCAGAGGATTCTAATATTATTTTAAATGGATACACATTAGAGTATTCGGAATTTATAAATTAATCCGTTCATTTCAAATAAAAAGAGGATGGTCTATTTAGGACCATCCTCTTACATTGATTGAGTTAGATTTTATCCAATATTTTCTTTTTTTGTTCTTGAAACTCAGCTTCAGTAATTAAGTTTGCATCTAACATTTTTTTAAGCTTTTCGATTTTAACCATAAAATCTTCTTGTAAAGGAACAGAAGTCGGTACTGTTTTTTCAAGAGGAGTCTTTTTTTCTGTCAACTTTTTGCTTGAAGCTACTTTATCAAGAGCTTGAAGCATAATACTATCAAATTGAAGGGTAACTATTTTTTGATTTTGATAGGAAAGCTTCATTGTATCATAGGTATTAATGATAGAAATTAGTTTTTTCTTTTGATCATATCCTTTTTCTGTTTTTGTTATTTTTTCACTTGGATTAAAAGATAGAATTGAAGAAATAGGTAAAATAGATACAGAGTATGAGATATTTTGACTGATGTAGTCATCTAGTAGTTCAATGGTAGGTTTTACTGGAAAGAAGTATAAATTCTCTGAATCTTGCCAGTGATAGTAATTAAAATTAGCATACACTTTAAGATCAAAATCTCCTACAAAACAAACCGTTCGTATGACTTCAGATGTTTTTGGTAAAGCATCAAAATTTTGTTTGTGATTTAGTAAGTGAGTTGTAAATAAATCAATTTGCTTTTTTTTAGGGACATAAGAAACAAAATAACCCACCACTAAAACGATAACAGCTAAAGGTATACCATATCTTGTGATCATTGGAGCGATGAAGGCATCTCCTGAATCGCCCATAACGAAATGATCAATTACTAGGATAAGAATGGCGTATACCATGAATACTTGAAACGTCGTGATGATAAATCTACCTATTACAATCTTGACTCTTGCATCCCAAACATCTTTCTTAATTTGTGGATCATTAATCATATAAATCATCTCCGTTTATATTAATTATTATAGCATCATTATAGAATGCAAGTTATTGGTTGTCAATGTACTATCTTAATATATATTTAAGAATATAAGAAATAAAATTCATCTGAAGAAGTAAAAATTATTTACAAAGAAATTTAGAAGATTTCAGCCTAAAATTTCATTTTTTTTAACGAAACAGAACTTTTTTTAAAACAAATCTTTATCCCTTTTTCAATAAGTGTTATAATGGTTTTTAGTTTGAACTTAAAAGTATTTACAATATAGAAATGGTTGGTGCCTTATGCAAACAAAATCAACACATAAAAAAGTCACGATTTTCACAAAAATAATGTATTCTATGGGGGAATTTCCATTTTCGTTTTCAGCTACGTTAATTGGATTCTTCTTAATGATTTATCTAACAAATACAATTGGAATCAGTGCATTTTGGGCTGGAGCCATTATTTTTATTGGCATTTTATGGGATGCGATTACTGATCCCATTATTGGTTATATCAATGACAATACTAGAAGTAAAATCGGAAGAAGAAGAAAGTATATGTTTTTGTTCTTTTTACCGATGGCGATTACTTTCTTAATGATGTTTTCGGTTCCATCCCTTTTTCGAGATGGAAGCGAAACGATAAAGATTTTAATTACATTATCTCTTTATTTATTATTTACTACCTTTTTAACGCTTGTCTCAACTCCTTTTCAAGCCATCATCAATGAAATTACTGACGATTATGATGATCGCACCAAAATGATGACGTATCGGATGATTGGATCGGTTTTAGCTACCCTTTTATCCATCATCATTCCTGAGTTTTTAGGACTTGGTAATGCCAGTCAAAACAATTCACAAGGCTATTTGTATATGGGAATCATCTTTGCTGTTTTAATATTATTCTTTGGGTATTCTTCGGCTTTTTCGTTAAGGGAAAGAAAAAGAGGAGTCGATTATACAAGGCATGGATTTGAGTTTAAAAAATACTTTTTACAATCATGGAAATCCGCTCCGTTTAGACAAGTATGTATAATGTATATGTTTTCCATTATTACCATGAATTTCATTCAAGGAAATCTAGTTTACTTTATTAATTATAAATTACTGCTTCCCGGACTCTTTTTACCGATTGCAGGAGGAGTTATGGTTTTAGCGGTTTTGTTTATGCCACTTTGGATGCTTGTTGCTCAAAAAACTTCCAAAAGAGTTGCCTACATCATTTCAGTTTCGATTATCGCTATTGCTTTATTTTCGTTATACTTTGCTCCACAATTTAATTATACCGATGCAGGAATTATTCCAACTCAAGCAACTGAAGAAATGTTGCTTGAAGGATACCAAGATTTAGAAGTCTATTATATTCCTGATATGAATCAAGATTATGGAGTAGTTGTAAAAACGTTATTTGAAAGTGCGCCATGGGTATATATAAGTATTTTACTGTTAAGCTTTGGATTTTCTGGAATTCAGATGTTACCATTTTCAATGGTTCCAGATGCCGTAAATTTTTCAAATACGGCAAAAGAAAAAAAAGAAGGAGCTTATTTTGGAATTGTAACTTTTGTTCAAAAAATGGGTTGGGGAATAGGAATGCTTCTCACCGGAATGATTTTAAACATTACGGGGTATCTAGAACCTGCCAAAGTATTTACTTTTGAAAGTCAAAGTACAATATTAACCGGACAAATTGTTTTGCAATCGACTGGTTCTGTTTTAGGAATCACTATTTTATTTAGTTTATTTCCAGCAACATTTGGTATTTTAGGAGTTATTTCGATATGGAAGTATAAAGTGAATCGACATGCTTTAAAAAAACAAATTGATGCCATTAATACCGAAGATACCGAATACGTGATTGAAACAAGAGAAGTAAATAGCCTTTTAGAGATTGAAAACTTTATTCGTCTTCATGAGTTTTTATATGAAGACGATCCATTATTTGTACTTCCGATTCGTTCTGAATTTAAAACCTTATTAACCAATCAATTATTAAAAGGAAAATACAAAGAAGAAGTAACTGCTTTTAATGTATACTTAAACAATCGAATTGTGGGTAGAATTTGGCTTACTATTTTTAATGCAAGACCAGGAACAATTAAAGAGAAAAGACAAGGAGCATTTAACTTCTTTGAAACCATTGATAACATAGATATTTTTAATGCCTTAATGAAGGCAACCGTTTCTTGGTATCGTCAAAGAAACATTGATTTCTTCTATGGAAATACGAATCCTTTAGATCCAGATGATGCAAGAGGAATCTTAATTGAAGGATTTGAAGACGCTCCCGTTATTATGTGTGTCTATAACAAACCTTATTATCAAGAAATGTTTGAATCCACAGGCTTTTTAGCACATGAGGATTTATATGGATATAAATTAACCCTAGATGACGTGCCTTACAAACGGTATGACGTTATCGAAAAAATTAAAAAAAGATATCAATTTGTAGTCGATTCTGGAAACAAGAAAAATGTAGATAAAGACGCAAGAGACATCATTGAAATCATTAACAACTCGATTACAGATGATTGGGACATGAGAGCCCCAGAACCTGAAAAAGTATATGAACTCTTAGATACTTGGAAAAACTTTCTTGATTTTGATTACGTCAAAATCGCAAGAACAAAAGAAGGAAGACCGATAGGATTTGGACTTGTTATTCCCAACTTTAATGAAGCTTTAATAAAGATAAAAGGGAAATGGAATCTATTTTCCATCTTAAAATTACTTTATTATAAAAATAAAATCAAATCGACAAGAGCAATGATTCAAATGGTTATTCCTGAATATCAAGGAAAAGGCATTATCAATGCCATCTATCAAGATTATTTCCAAGTGTTAAAAGATAATAATGTTTCCTTTATTGATGCTTCAACGATTGAAAAAAACAACTTGAAATCTCGATTTGTGGTTGAAAAATTAGGAGGCAAGCGATATAAAGTCTTTAGGTTATATGGGTTTAATATTGAACCAAAGGAAATAAATAATGAAGATTCTCTATAAAAACGATTCAGACATGGTAAAACAATTAATCAAACAAGATTCTTATCTTGAAGCGTTATTCCAAACACCAAACGAAATTGAAATTGAACTTCAAGATAAGTATTTTGTGGCACTTGTTTCAACCATTCTTTTTCAACAGTTATCAGGAAATGTCGCTCAAATTATCTATAACAGGTTAAAATCATTTTGTCAAAATGATATAACAAAGACAAAAATATTAGAAGCATCAAATGAAGAGTTAAGAGAATTAGGACTGTCTTTTCGGAAAATTGAATACATTAAATCTTTGGCAACCAATGTCAATACAAAAGCGGTTAATTTAGATATCATCGATTCTTTAAGTGATGAAGAAGTTATTGATATGTTAGTACTTGTCAAAGGAATTGGAAGATGGACAGCTGAAATGTTTTTAATATTTTCACTTGGACGAAAAAACATTTTTTCAAGTTTGGATTTAGGGTTAAGAAATGGTGTTAAAAAACTCTATAGGCAAGAATTAACATTAGAAGAAATCGAAAAAATTAGTCAAAAATGGAACCCTTATAAAACCATAGTGTCACTTTTTTTGTGGCGTTTCCAACAAAAATAAAAAAAAGGAGTTAACAAGTTGAATAAAATAGAAAGAATTAAATCTTTTTGGCAAGAGATGAATTTGAAACATTGGGAAAACCTTTATTCCTATTTTCACGAAAGAGCTGTAATTATTTGGCCAAATACCAACGAGATCTTTGATGTGTTAACTTATGTTGAAATAAATGAAGAGTATCCAGGTTCTTGGACGATTGAACTAAACAAAATCATTGAATCAAATCAACAAGTCATTACGGTTGAAAGAATCTTTTCAACCGAAGAAAAGACAAGTCTTCATGGAACGTCTTTTTTCACGTTTGAACAAGATAAAATCATTGCACTTGAAGAATATTTTAGTGAAGATGGAAGTCCTCCTATTTGGAGACGATAAAAATTAGATTTTAGAGGAGATGCACTTTTGAAAAAATGGCAAAAGATCTTAATCATCATACTTGTAATCGTAGGAAGCATTACTGTTTTTGCGGTGATAAAAATAAAAGAAATTACTTCAAATTTAGAGGCTTTGTTACAAGAAGAAGTCTTGGTCATTGATTTATCTTTAATTGAGGATGGCACATATTTTGGAGCTTATTCTTCTTTTCCAATCATTGTAGAAGTAGAAGTCACCATCTTAAGTCATGAAGTGACACAAATTATCATAACAAAACACGATAATGGACAAGGAGAACCAGCAGAAGCCATCGTAGATGAGGTCATCTTGAGTCAATCTCTTCAAGTGGACGCCATAGCTGGAGCCTCATATTCTAGCAAAGTAATATTACTCGCGATAGAAGACGCTTTGGTTACGCTTACTTTAGTTAGTTAATTGTTTTAATTTTAATCAAAAAGCCTCATGCTTTTCACTAAGCAAGAGGCTTTTTTAATATGAAAGAAGTTTAAGGAGTTAAAACTGATACTGTATAAGTATAGTCATCTAAATCGAGAACCCCTGAAGTAATACTTTCTTCAATAGATGTTTTATCGAGTTGATTAAAGATAAAGTCTAAAATAGTAAGAGATAAATTATTATCAGAAAGATAATACGATTCAAGTGTTAAGGTGACACTTAAATCAATTAGATCAATATCGACATCAAAGTTTAGAAAAAGTGCAGAATGCATTGTAATGTATTTATCGGTTCCAAAACTAATACAAACAACGATTTGGTCATCTTCGTTTAAAGTGGCGAAAACATAATCAATGTAAAATACATCATTAAAGAAAACAAAATTTGCTTCATCGGTATCTAAATCTCCAAGGGGATCATAAGAAGAGTTAATATTGGTTTGGATGGAATCCAAAATCATATAATTCATAAATTCTTCGATGATGGTATATTCATCTTCAGGAGATGCTAAAATCAAACTCAGAAGTTTACCTTCCGCAATTCCTAGTAAATTACCATTTTCTTCATACACATCTTGAGGAAGATCTGCGTCTGTAATACTCATTTCAATCGAACGAATAAAGATAAAAGAAACTGTTAAGATTAAGGCAATTAAAATAAGGACAAATAGAATTAATCGTTTCAGAAATTTCAAAAAACATCACCTCGCTTTAAGATAAATAAATTATACCACATTATAATTTAAAAAGAATTACAAACAAAAAAAAGCCGCAAGACTTTAAGTGATTCAAGTCTTGCGGCACCTTTTAAAGAAATAAATATTTTTTAATGCAATAGAACTAACTGATAATAAAAGCGGTAATATCAGCAATCCATCCTTCATCTGCTTTTAAATAATCATAGCCGCCCCAAGAATTTGCGACTTTGTAGTAAAGATGATCTACTCCACCATATTGAACAATTTTAGTTCCAATAATCGTCATGGAATGGGCTTGCACGATTCCATGGAACGTTACGTCTTGCCAAGTAGAAGGAAGATAAGTACCGCCAATCGTTGCCAAAGTCCAATTGTTATAAACCGAAATAATAAGAGGAGTATCTTCTTCAATATAAGCTGTGACTAAGTCGAATACAGCACGGTAATTGCCTTGATTTTGCCCTAAATTAATGGTTTGAGTTTCTACTTGGTATCCTTGATCTAAGATGTATTGTTTTAAACCATAATTAACACAAAAAGCAAAACCGCCACCAATTTCAGCTTCATCAATTGCAACACATAGTTCATTTAAGTTATCAATGTATTCTTGATCAAGTGTTTCAAATCCATTTAGTATACCATCAAAAATAACAAATATTGCCAAAGCGTCATAAATAATCGTATCCAACCAATCGTTAATTAGCATGTAATCATATAATTCAGCCATTACTTGGTCGGTAAAGAAATTATTGATTTCGACAATTGACGAAAAATCAATGAAAAACGGAATGTCTTCAAAGTAGATTGGGTCTTCTAAGTCAGCGTAGAGTTGATTTTCATCGTTAGCATAATAGATACCTAAAGGTGAATTGTACGTTGCGTAATTTGGCACTAAATCTGGGAAATAACGATCATAATAAGCTAAAATGGTGAGTCCTGCAGCGGCAGGGCAGTGATTAGTAAGGCCAACTATTTCGTCATCTGCTCCTCGATCATAGGAAGGGGCAGAATATAGATTTGTGTCGTTTCTTGGATCGTTATTCACATAATAGTCCGGATCATTTTCTAATTGTTCTAGACGAGAATAATTCACCTGATCGAAAAGAGTATAGTTTAATGTGGTTGCGGTATATACATTAAATAAGGAAGTAACTGAGTCTGAGTTATTATCAAGAATGTGCGAGGAGTCAAAGAAAGCAGCAACACTTGAAAACATATCAACCACGACTTGAACTTTATCGGCTATGCTTTCAGATGGGCTTATTATGGTTGCTAAAATGTTATAGATACTGACAATTAAACTATTCATCCAAATAGTTTCCACAATATCGTTTTCACCGTTTACGATGATGTTTCCATTTTCAAAACGAAGTGCTACTGCTGAATTCACATAATCATCGTCAACTTTCATATTGTACGATCCCGTTTCTGTAAAACTAGCACTACAAACAAAGACAAAATAGGTTTCACCAGCCGTTAGTTCTACATTCCAAACTTGAAAACCAATTGCATTAATAACGCAAGTTTCATCAATTTCAGCTGTAGTTGTACCATTTTTGAATACAGCAAAGACAATGTTATCGTTTGTACGGTTCATCGTAAAAGTATAAATTTGTGTAACGGTTGGATGGAACGTATAAATGTCGTAATATTCATAGGCAGTCATAGAACCATAAACGGTTTTTGAAGCTACCTCAGTTGGATTTCCATAATCTTGAATAAATTCAATTTTTGAGGTTTCAGGATCATTAAATGGCATCGTGGTGAACTTCCATTTAGCGGCTAGCGCCACATTAGAAGTTGTGGTAATGTAATTATAGGCAGTATTTTCAACGAGATAGTATCCTGAATATGTTTTTAAATAGTAATAGGAAGATCCATCAAAGTTTCCAGCATAGACCTTTGTGAATTTTTGATAGGTTGTGCTAGGATCTTCTTTAATCAATCTTGTGGAAGAATAATAAGCATATCGGTGGTCTAGATTCATTTCCGTTTGATGCATAGGTGAATAATAGAAATAAGGGCTATTGTAGACTTGTTTCCAAAGTTGATTTTCTCCACCAGAAAAAGCTTCCATTTTTGTGTAAGTAGAATTTGTAGTACTGTAATTTGGAACCGTTAAATATTTTCCTGTTGTATAACTTTGAATATAGTATTTTGATGCAGTATCAGCTGAATATTCGTATCGTTCAAAACGCCACTCACTATATGCTTTTGATGAACTTATAAAAGAAGAAGCTGCTTTTGTCACGACATCTTTTAAATCAGTATAGATTGGGAATCCAAACAAGTAAAAGACACTGTATTTTACACTTAGAAGATCCAAATAGCCACTTTCTTTGGTAGAGATAGAGTACGTAGTAGAAGAAAGTGGATTTATTTTAAAGGCTTGTTCTGAAGTGTAACTTTGAGCAGAAATTTGTAAAACATCAGATAAATTTACATCAAGATTCATATTCACGTAATAAGGATAAAATTCATAAGTATCTTGACCTAAATATTTAACTTTAAAGATTTGGTTAGTACCGGTAGTAGAAACATTTGTTGTAACGATTGTTCCATCAGTTACACTAGCGTTTTTAACTTCCATGTACTTTCCAGTTTTAACGTTTACAATTCGGTAATATCCACCATCTACGATATTGTAGGTGTAATACTTTCCAGGTACACCACCAATATCATCGCCGCCTTCAACAAAGATAAAATCAGAAGGTGCTCCATCAGGTATTTCATTATCTAGATTTTGGCTTTCAGTAAAGACATTATTAACGGTATCCGCAATTTCGGCTTTGTTTAGGTCTGCGGCTTCATACCCTAATTCTGCAGTTGATACACCGATAAAGTTTGCATATGACATACCTACAAAAGAAAATACGCATAAAAGAAGTATTAATATAATTTTTTTCATTTGTTCCTCCATTTTTATTTTATTTTTTTAATAATTGTAATGACTATTTGTGTTCAAGTACAAAACACGTTGCAAAAAAATAAGAAAAATAGTTTATATTGCTATTACCGACGCCTCCTTTCTCCTCCCAAGAATGAATAGTTTTTATCAAATACATTATAGCAAACATCAATAGTGAATAAAAGACATCATGAAATAATTATGACTAATTTGTGATATATATATTGTTTTGAGATATGTTTATGATTTTATAATCTTTTACGTCATACTTAACACCTTAACCCGTTATAGTAGACTGTCGGTCCTATGTATGTCACTATGAAGCGTTATGAAATGATTACATAAATTTGAATGAAATGACGAATGATAGAAGCGATTTCTATCATTTTTTTATGG